>ERZ1106981.127-NODE-127-length-62481-cov-40.357399_pt1 | contig 62481 bp, 50 predicted proteins | sample MGYA00403692_ERZ1106981 | MGnify/ENA primary metagenome ERZ1106981 (study PRJEB35170, sample SAMEA104062431) | human gut metagenome | biome: human gut; feature: human-associated habitat; material: faeces | place: Denmark | collected 2012-06-22 ... | reverse complement strand
AAAAAGACTGGAAGCTGCCGTCGCTGAAGGCGGCGCAAATACGGACACCGCAGGAGGCGGCGATCGAACGTTCACTGTTTGCCCTGGATCCGCAGGCGCGCAGTCTGGGCGTCGGCCGGCGTTATTATATCCATACCTATGGCTGTCAGGCGAATGAACGCGATTCGGAAACGATCGCCGGTATTCTTGAAGCGATGGGCTTTACAGCGGCGCCGGCGGAAACGGACGCTGATCTGATTCTTTTGAACACGTGTGCGGTGCGCAAAAACGCTGAAGATAAGGTCATCGGTCAGCTGGGGGCGCTGAAGCGGATGAAGCGGGAAAATCCCGATCTGATCTTCGCGGTGTGCGGCTGCATGGCGCAGGAAGAAGACATCGTCCATCTGATTCTGAAGAAATATCATCAGGTCGATCTGATCTTCGGTACGCATAATCTGCATCGTCTGCCGCAGCTGTTGACGCAGGCCATGCTGAGCCATGAGCGGACGGTCGAGATCTTCTCCAAGGAAGGCGAAGTCATTGAAAACCTGCCGGTCCGCCGCTTTGGCAAGCATAAGGCGTGGGTCAACATTATGTACGGCTGCGACAAGTTCTGTACCTACTGCATCGTGCCGTATACCCGCGGCAAAGAACGTTCGCGTGATCCTGAAGACGTGCTGGCAGAGGTGCGCGAACTCAAGGCGCAGGGCTATAAGGAGATCACGCTGTTGGGCCAGAACGTCAACGCCTATGGCAAGGACCGCGCCAGTGGCTACGGTTTTGCCCAGCTGCTTCGCGATACCGCGGAAATCGGCGTCGAGCGGGTGCGCTTTACGACCAGCCATCCATGGGATTTTACGGATGAGATGATCGACGTGATCGCCAGCTATGACAACATCATGCCCGCGATTCATCTGCCGGTGCAGTCCGGCAGCAGCGAAATGCTCAAGATCATGGGCCGGCGTTATACCCGCGAGGAGTATTTGACACTGTTCCATAAGATTAAAGACCGGATTCCGGGCTGCTCGTTCACCACCGACATCATCGTCGGCTTCCCGAACGAAACGGAGGAACAATTTGAGATGACGCTGAGCCTGGTCGACGAATGCCAGTACGACGGCGCCTTCACGTTCATCTACTCTCCCCGCGAGGGCACGCCGGCCGCGCGGATGCAGGACAACGTGCCGGCCGAGGTTAAAAGCCGCCGCCTGCAGCAGCTTAATGAAAAGATTGCGTTTTATGCCCATCGCAATAATGAGCCGTATCTGGGCCGGATCGTGACTGTGCTGGTCGACGGACCATCCAAGAAAAATGATCAGGTTTACAGCGGCTACAGCGAGACAAACAAGCTGGTCAACTTCACCGCTGAGCATGCCGAGCCGGGCGATCTCGTTCAGGTGCGGATCATCGAAATTCATTCCTGGTCGCTCAACGGCGAAAAGGTTGAGCAGCCGGAACCGGAAACCGCTTAACGTCCCATTTCAGAACCGCAGCCGCATTTTCCTGAAGAAAATCCGCCGCGGTTTTTTGTTTGTTTTTTTTGGAGCCGGCCGTCGCAGGTGGAAACGGGACCTGATCGTTCATGGAAAAAGATTGAAATCCAGACCGGGGTATGATATAGTTTACCCACGAAGCTATCCCTGTTGGGCCGTATCATGATTGACCAAAACCGCCTGGACAAGCGCTTTTCAACGATTGAAAGCGTTTTTCCTGCGCTATACGCGGTTGTCAGGGGACGTTGGACAGGGTATAATAAAGAAAACATCATAGGAGGAATTTTCATGGATCAAGTACGTCTGTTCGCTTTAGGCGGGCTGGATGAAGACGGCAAAAACATGTATGTGGTTGAAGTCGGCGAATCCATTTTTGTCATTGAAGCGGGCTTAAAATATCCGGAATCCACCGATCAGTTAGGGATCGAACGGATTATTCCGGACTTTAAATATTTAATTGAGAACCAACACCGGATTCAGGCGATTTTCATTTCGCATGGTCACGACGACGTCATGGCGGCGCTGCCGAATCTGCTTCGGCATGTCAAAGCGCCGGTCTATTCGACGCCGTTAACCGCGATGCTGATCGAAGAAATGCTGAAAAAGGAAGGACTGCGTGAGATCCGCGTGCATCGCGTCAAGCGCAACTCCAGCTTTAAGATCGCCGGCATTCCGATCCGCACGTTCGGCATGACCCAGTCGATCGCCGACGGTTTCGGCCTGTCCATCGAAACGCCGCAGGGTGCGATCGTCTACACGAGTGAATACATCGTCGACTACGATATTCATAACGACGCCTTTTCTTGCGATATCACCGCTTTGGCGGAGGTGGGCAAGCGCGGCGTGCTGGCGTTGATGACCGAGTCGGTGGGCGCGGACCGCGAAGGCCATTCGGCGCCGCATCACCGGATCACGGAGTTTGTCGAACCGGCGTTTGAAGATGCGGAAGGCCGGATTATCATTACGACCTATCATCAGAATTTATACCGGATCATCGAGATTATCGAACTGGCGAACAAATACAACCGCAAGGTTATTTTCTATGACGACGATCTGCGTGCGATTTTAAAGGCTGTCGAAAAGATGGGCTATTACCGCATGCCGATCGGTCTGGAAATCCCGAAATCCAAGTTTACCAACGAATTGAAAGACGTCGTGGTGATCGTGTCCGGATCCGGCGATCATGTGTTCCGGCGGATGCACAAGGTCGCGCTGGGCGAAGACGCGATGCTGCGGCTGAACGGCCAGGATACCGTCGTCATCGCTTCGCCGGTGGTGCCGGGTACAGAACGCGAAGCGACGAATATGGAAAACGAGCTGTATAAGGAAAATGTCCGCGTCGTGACGCTGGACCGGCGCAAGGTGTATTCCATGCACGCGTCGATCGAAGATCTGAAAATGATGCTTTACCTGTTTAAGCCGACTTATTACATGCCGATCAAGGGCGAATACCGGCAGTTGGTGTCCAACGCCAACATCGCGCTGAACATGGGCTATCACGCGGATAAGATCCTCGTGCTGGACAACGGGCAGATCGCCAAGTTTGTCGACGGCGTACTCAAGTCGACGGCGGATCAGCTGACGCTGGAAGATGTTTTGATCGACGGCAACGAGAATCTCGACGTCAGCGGCATGGTGCTGCGCGACCGGGAGATTTTATCGACGGATGGTGCGATCATCGTCGGCATCGTTGTCAATCACAAAACGAAAGAGGTCATCGGCGGACCGGATGTGCAGAGCCGCGGCGTGATCTATCTGAAGGACGCTGATCACATCGTCAAGGAGATCGGCAATATCATCGAACGCACGGTCGAGGACGCCGTTAAGGAAAAACGCTATGAGAATATGGCAGTGCGGATGGAAGCCAAAGACCGGATCGTGAAATATGTCTTGAAGGAAACCGGCAAGCGCCCGATGATTTTACCGGCGATTGTCGAAATCAATGTCACGGAATAGGAGATGATGATCCGTGGCGAAAACGAAGCAGAAGAAGAAAAAAAGCAATAAGAATACCGTGGATTCGGAAATCCTGCGTTATGTGATCGCGTTGGCGGCGATCACCGTGACGCTGATCGCGGCGCTGCAGTTAGGCATCGTCGGTCAGTTTCTGACCACGATCACGCGGTATTTGTTCGGAACGTATTACGGAGTCGTCTACGGGCTGTGTTTACTCGGGGGGCTGGCTGTCTTATTTGGACAGAAGTTTCCCGTTTTCTCCGTAAAGACGCTGATCGCGATCGGCGCGGTGTTGGTCGCGATGATTTTGTGGTCGGCCATCCCTCAGGATCCGCAGCTGACCGGTTTTAAGGTTTTCAGCGAGTATCTTTCTCATACCGGCGAGCATTTCAGCTCGCCTTCGACCGTCGCAGCCCAGGGCGGTGTGCTGGGCGCGTTGTTGTATTCGCTCAGCTCGCTGTTGTTTGCCCGCACCGGCACGGTGCTGGTGATTTTCGCGCTGCTGGCGCTGGCAGCGCTGCTGATGATCAAGACCGAGGTCTATGTGTCGCTGTGGCAGTCGCTCACCGGAGCTTTACATCGTGAGAAAAAGCCGAAGCCGAAACGTTCAAAACGTGAAACGGAAAGCGATTCGCTGGAAGTGGCCGCGGAAGAGCGGAAGGTGATCGGTACGGTGGAGCTGGGCAAAAAGAAGAAGAAATCGATTTTCTTAACTCCGGACGACGAACCGGCAGCGGAAGAAGAACTGCCGTCACCGGTCGTGAAGAAAGAAAAGAAAAAAGAGGAAAAAGAGAAACCGGCGGCCGAGGAACTGCCGAAGGTGGTATCCGTGGGCAGCGGCGCGGGAGCGGTCGACTACAAGCTGCCGGCCTTAACGATGCTCGATGAAATCCAGGCCAAGTCACGCTCGGTGCTGAACCAGAACGCCGCGTCGATCAAAGGCAAGAAGCTGATCGAGGTGCTGGGCAATTTCGGCATCAACGCGCAGCTGGTCGCGACGCATGTCGGTCCGGCGGTCACTAAATTTGAAATCCGCCCGGATTCCAATGTCAAGGTATCGAAGATCAACGCGATTTCCGATAACCTGAAAATGGAGCTGGCAGCCCGCGATATCCGGATTGAAGCGCCGATTCCCGGCCGCAACGCCGTCGGCATCGAAATTCCGAACGTCGAAACGACACCGGTCAAAATGCTGGAGCTGATGCGTCAGCTGCCGGAAGATAAAAAAGACAAGAAGCTGCTTCTGGCGCTGGGCAAGGATTTAATGGGAAAAGGCATTTTCTGTCAGCTGGACAAAATGCCGCATTTGTTGATCGCCGGCGCGACCGGCAGCGGCAAGTCGGTATGTATGAATACGATCATCACCTCGCTGTTGATGCGGACTTCGCCAGATGAGGTAAAGCTGCTTTTAGTCGATCCGAAGAAGGTGGAATTCACGCCTTACCGCGAGATCCCGCATCTGATCGGTCCGGTGATTTCCGACGGCGCCGAAGCGGCCCGCGCGCTGAAGGTTATCGTCATGATGATGGAAAACCGCTACGAGGTCTTCGCTCAGGTCGGCGTGCGCAACATCGCCGGCTACAACGAGAAAATCGCCAAAGAACCACAGCCGAATCTGCAGCCGATGCCGTTTATCGTCGTGATCATCGACGAATTGGCGGACTTGATGGCGGTGGCCGGCAAGGAAGTGGAAATGAGCATCCAGCGGATCACGCAGCTGGCGCGTGCCGCCGGTATTCATCTGATCGTCGCGACGCAGCGGCCGTCGACGGATGTCATCACCGGCATCATCAAGGCCAATATTCCAAGCCGGATCGCCTTCTCCGTTTCCAGCGGTATCGATTCCCGGACGATTCTCGATCATGTCGGGGCGGAACGTCTGCTGGGCAACGGCGATATGCTTTATTTCCCGATCGGCGAACCGAGTCCGGTGCGCTTGCAGGGGGTCTATGTTACCGACGAGGAGGTCAAGCGGATCACCGACTTCGTTTCCGCGCAGATGAAGCCGCGCTATGAGGACGCGTTTATCCGTCTGGAAGGCGTCGATAACAATGAGAGCACGGCTGTGGTCTCCGCCCAGGACGATCCGTTGTACGAGGAAGTGAAGGACTACGTCATCGAAACGCAGAAAGCGTCGACGTCGCTCTTGCAGCGAAGGTTCGGAATTGGATATAACCGGGCGGCCCGGCTGATCGACGTCTTGGAAGAACGCGGCATTATCGGTCCGGTTCAGGGCTCGAAGCCAAGAGACGTTTACATCAAAAAGCCGGACGTTCAGGACGACGAGGAAGAAAACTAAAAAATCACATGTGAAACCAGAATTGATCATTTTCAGAATCAAATCTGGTTTTTTTCTTCATTTGTCGGAATTGTCCGAAGAAAACGCCGGGTTAAGTTGACAAATGGCATTTTGAAAGTCTAATATTATATTGTAAGCATAGCTTGCACAAAGCAATGGAGGGAAAGAAAAATGAAAAAATTGCTGACCTTTGCTTTAGCGCTGCTGATGGTTGCCGGCTGTTCCAACAATGGCGGAGGAACTGCCACACCGACACCAAGCGCTGACGCAAACACAGACGGTGAAAACACTGGCTGCACGATTACCATCGGATTAGTTACCGACTTAGGCGGTATCGACGACAAGTCCTTCAACCAGGGCACTTGGGAAGGCGTAGTTAAATTCGCGGAAGACAACAAGATGAGCGAAGATTGCTACGGCTATCTGCAGTCCTCGGCCGATGCGGATTACATCCCGAACCTGAGCACCTTCGCGGATCAGAAGAAAGATCTGATCGAAGCTCCGGGCTTCCTGTTTGAAGATGCGATGAAAGAAGTTGCCGATCTGTATCCGGATCAGAAGTTCGTTATCATCGATACGGAAGTTGACAAACCAAACGTTGCTTCTGCAGTCTTTAAAGAGCAGCAGCCTTCTTATTTGGTCGGCGTTGCCGCAGCCATGAAGGCAAAAGAAGCGGGCAAAACGAAAGTCGGATTTATCGGCGGCGTTGAAAACCCGATCATCGAACGTTTTGAAGCAGGCTACAAGCAGGGTGTTGCCAGCGTCGATCCGGCGATCGAAGTGCTGACGGACTATGCCAACGCCTTTGACGATCCGGGCAAAGGCTCGACCTTGGCTCAGAAGCAGTACAATGACGGCGCGTATGTTATTTTCCATGCGGCGGGCGCAACGGGCAACGGTCTGATTAAAGAAGCGAAGGACCGTCGTGAAGCTGGCGAAGACGTTTGGGCGATCGGCGTTGACTCCGACCAGTATGACGCAGGTCTGATGTCTGACGGCACATCCGCAGTTCTGACTTCTGCACTGAAGCGTGTGGATACAGCGGCTTACTATTTCGCAGAACAGGTCAAGAACGGCACATTCCAGGGCGGAACGATGGTCTTTGACGCAAGCAATGACGGCATCGGCTTCCCGAAGGAAAACCCGAACCTGTCTGATGAAATCGTTAAGGCGATGGAAGACGCGTTAGCGAAGATCAAGTCTGGCGAAATCGTCGTTGACGAAGCAGTTCAGAAATAAGCTGATTTTCAATTTGTGAGAGGAGGGCGCAGGCTCTCCTTTCTTTTTGACAAAAGCGGTTTTCTTGCGCAGAGGCCGCAAACCTCGGATCAGAAGACAGCTTTTGTCAGAAATTCCATTGTTTTTATCCCCAATCGACGCGGCGAAGGCTGAAAACAGGCGAAGACCGGTCAACTCTACCGCGGGTAGGTGTTCCTTTTGACGCTTCGCGGTACAATGAAAACGAGGGAAGCGAGGTCAGATATATGGATCAGATGAAAATCGGCAGTTTCATCGCCCTCTGCCGGAAAGAGAAAGGCTGGACGCAGAGTCAGCTGGCTGAGATCTTAGGGATTACCGATAAAGCGGTGTCGAAATGGGAAACCGGGAAATCACTGCCGGATTATGCATTGCTGACGCCGTTAAGCGAGGCGTTGGGGATCACACTGAGCGAATTATTTTCAGGCGAGCGGATCCGTGCTGAAGATTTAATGGAAAAAACAGATCAGGTGCTGCTGGAGGTGATTGCCGGGTGGCTGGGGCGGGACGAACAGGCGCCGGCTGACAAGTCCAGCTTATCTTGTCCGGTCTTGCGGCTGAAGCATGTGGCCAAGGTTTACGAGAACGACGGCGTACTGACGCAGGCGGTGCGGGATGTCAGCTTTACGGTGGACAAAGGCAGCTTTGTCGGAATAATGGGGGCTTCCGGCTGCGGGAAGTCGACGTTATTGAATCTGATCGCGACGATGGATAAGCCCAGCGGCGGAACGATTGAGCTGGATGGCCAGGATCTGGCGGAATTATCGGAAGCAGATCTGGCGGCTTTCCGCCGGGATCATCTCGGATTCATTTTTCAGGAATACAATTTGCTGGAAACGCTGACAATCCGGGAAAATATGATGCTGGCGCTCACGATCAAACAAACGCCGAAAGCAGAAATTAAAGAGATTGTGGAGCACTGGGCCGCCAAGCTGGGGATCTCTGAAATTCTGCGGCATTTTCCCTGCGAGGTTTCCGGGGGACAGCGGCAGCGCTGCGCCTGCGCCCGCGCGATCGCGACGCAGCCTGCGTTGATTCTGGCCGACGAGCCGACGGGAGCGCTGGATAGTCAGGCGGCGAAACAGCTGCTGGAAACGCTGATGATGCTGCGCGCGGAGGGCGCGACGATTCTGATGGCGACCCACGACGTTTTATCCGCCAGCTATTGCGACCGCATCCTGTTGATGCACGATGGTCAGCTGCGAAAGGTGATCGAGCGGGGAAGTTTAAGCAAGCAGGCGTTTTTCACCCGCATTCTGGACGCGATGGGGACGGTAAGAAAGGCGGCGGAGAATGATTTTTAAATTAGCGTGGCGCAACGCCTGCCGCAGTGCCGGCGATTATTTTGTCTATGTGATGACGGTGATTATCCTGGCTGCGTTGTTGTGTTTGTCCCATTGCGTTGCGGCGGTGGGACAGAGGCAGGCCGGATTTCAGACAACCTCGCTGCCGCTGTTGATCGTGGTGATTCTGGTACTTCTGGTCGGCGTGCTGAACCGGTTCATCGTGGCGCAGCGGGCTCAGGAGCTGGCGGTTTACCTTTTAATGGGAATGGAGAAAAGTCGCCTGATTTCGCTGTTTCTTCTGGAACTCTTCGGCATCGGCATCGTTTGCTGCGGCATTGGCATCTTTTTGGGCTGCGGCGCGGCTGCAATTCTTTTTTCGGAACAGATGTCTTTTGCCGGAGTCCTTCCGCAGCTGGGCTCTAGCGCGGTTCAGACGGCAGTCTGGTTTTTGTTAGCTCAGCTCTTATCCGCTTACCCTGTTTACCGGAAATTATCCCGTCTGCAGATCCGTCAGCTGTTTATGGAGTACCGCCGTCTTCTGCCGCCGGATCCTGAAAAACAGAAATATTGGCGCCGACGCTTATGGGGCAGCCTGTCCGTTTATGTGTTCCTGTTGATCTTGATGGTCATCGGTAAAGAGGAAATCGTCATGATCGCGATCGCGTTCATCGCAGTGCCCCTGTTAATCAGTATCTATGCGTTTTATCAATATCTGGCCGCCGCTGCTTCCGGGCTGCGCCGGGATTGTCCCGCTATTTTGCTGGAAAAAGACCGGCTGCTTACCCTGGCGGAGTTTACGGCCTCAGCCAACAAGGACATCATTCTGAACTCGGTATTCTGCGCGTGTCTGATCTTCGCCTTCACGGCGTTTTGTTTCGGTACGTTGTTATTTACGGAGGGATTAGTTATATATGATCCCCAGCCGCAGCGCCGGATGGGATTTTTACAGATCAACATCGGACTGATCTTTCTGGTACTCTATTTCTCAATGCTTTCCTTAACGCAGATTCTTAAGCTGCGGCGGCAGACGCGCTCGTTTGATATCCTATGTTCGCTGGGCAAAAGTCAAACGGCGCTGAACCGCTGGTTGGACCGGCAGATCGTGATCAATCTGGGACTGCCGGTTTTAATGAGCATCGTTCTGTTAGGGATCGCCGCGCCGTTTGTCAATTTTGAACTCAATCGGGTAATCCCGTCAGGAATGCAGAATATCTTATTTCAGATCGCCGGGATCTTTGCGCTGTGTTTTTCAGGTCTATATGGAATTTACGCTTGCGCGGCGATCGTCTATAGCCGCCGATGCCTGCGAAGAAGTTCAACGCAGCCAAAAAAAAAAAAATATAAAAAAAGAACGCGCAGGAAGAAACCAAAACGGAAGAAGTGAACGTCGTTTAGGGCTGGAATTTCTTTTTTAACTCCGCGTTTTTTAATTGCTGCGGCGCTGATGGACGATTGAGTGTCAAATGTCACATTTATTTGTGAAAAACGCAAAAAAATCCAACGGGAGCGGGAGGAAATATGTTATAATTTTGAATAGTTAATGGAGGGAAAATAATGAGTTATGCGATAGAGATGCTCAACATCACCAAGGACTTTCCAGGCATCCGCGCCAACGACGATGTGACTCTTCAAGTAGAGGAAAAAAGTATTCACGCTCTCTTGGGAGAAAACGGGGCCGGGAAATCCACGCTGATGTCGATTTTATTCGGTCTGTATCAGCCGACCCGCGGCACGATTAAAGTGCGCGGCCAGGAAGTAAAAATCACAGACCCGAATGTCGCCAACAGCCTGGGGATCGGAATGGTGCATCAGCATTTTAAGTTGGTAGAATGCTTTACAGTCACTGAAAATATTATTCTCGGACTGGAACCGAAAACAAAATTCTATACCACGGATATCAAATCGGCGGCTCAGCGGATTCAACAGCTGAGTGAAATGTACGGATTGAACGTCGACCCGTATGCCAAGATTCAGAATATTTCCGTCGGGATGCAGCAGCGCGTTGAGATTTTAAAGATGCTTTACCGCAATGCGGACATCCTGATCTTTGACGAACCGACGGCGGTTCTGACGCCGCAGGAAATCCATGAGCTGATGGAAATCATGCGCAATCTGACTAAGGAAGGCAAGACGATTATTTTAATCACGCATAAATTGAAGGAAATCAAGGAAGTCGCCGATGTATGCACCGTTCTGCGGCGCGGCCGGTGTATGGGGACGATTCAGGTCGCGGAAACCTCGGAAGAGGAAATGGCGAAGCTGATGGTCGGCCGCGAAGTCGATTTCGGCGTGGAGAAGCAGGCCCAGCAGCCCGGCAAGGTCGTATTGGAAATTGAACATTTGAAAGTTAAAAATTCCAAGGGACTTTTAGGCGTGAAGGATTTCAGTCTGCAGGTGCGCGCCGGTGAAATTGTCGGCGTGGCGGGCATCGACGGCAACGGCCAGACAGAACTGGTGTATGCGCTGACTGGACTGGCGAAGGCGGAAGGCGGCAAGGTGCTGCTCAACGGCAAGGATATCACGCACAGCTCGATTAAGCACCGGATTGAGGCCGGGATGGGCCACATTCCGGAAGACCGGCATAAGCACGGTTTGATCCTGGATTTTAAATTGAAAGAGAACATGGTTATTCACAGCTATAACGAAGCGCCGTATGCGAAGAACGGCCTGCTTCAGATGGCGGCGATCGATAAAAAAACCGACGAACTGATTGAAATGTTCGACGTCCGCAGCGGTCAGGGCCGGGAAACGATTACCCGCAGCATGTCCGGCGGCAATCAGCAGAAAGCGATTATCGCCCGGGAGATCGACCGCAGTCCGGAGCTGCTGATCGTCGTTCAGCCGACACGGGGACTGGATGTCGGCGCGATCGAGTACATCCATAAACGGATCGTGCAGGAACGCGACAACGGCAAAGCGATTTTGTTAGTGTCGCTGGAACTGGATGAAATTATGGCGCTGTCTGATCAAATCGCCGTGATGTTCAACGGGGAGTTGACCGGCTGGGTCAAAGCGGAAGAAACGGATGAAAATGAACTGGGTCTGATGATGTCCGGTTCGATCCGGAAGGGGGTCGCGGAAGCATGAAAAAAAGAGAAAAACTAGCGGCTCCGTTAATTGCGGTTCTGCTGGGTCTGTTAGTCGGCATGATCATCGTCATCGCCAGCGGGAAATCGCCGGTGCTGCTGATCTCGGCGATTGTCAAAAGCTTCTGCGGCTTTGACATCTTAGCTCCAGGGCCGATCAACCCGCGCTACTTCGGCGAGTTTATCGTCTTCTCGATGCCGCTGATTTTGACCGGTCTGGCAGTCGGCTTCGCTTACCGCACCGGTTTGTTCAACATCGGCGGCGAAGGTCAGGTCATGGTCGGAGCGCTGGCGGCGACCGTCGTCGGCATTCTCGTACCGCTGCCGCCGGTGCTGCACGCGATCGTCTGTTTGATCGCCGGCGGCGTGGCCGGGGCGTTATGGGCCTTTTTACCGGGCTTTTTGAAAGTCAAACGGAATATTTCGGAAGTCGTCACGGCAATCATGATGAATTACGCCGCGCTGTACTTCTGCAACTACATCTTAAAAGCGCTGCCGGGCTCAACTCAGACCCGCACGGTGGATCTGCCGGCTTCCGCGTTGATCAAATCGGATTTTCTTAAACAGATCACGAACAATTCCCGTCTGCACTGGGGCATCCTGGTTGTCATCCTGGCGGTGATTGTCTATCACATCATTATTGAAAAAACGACGTTCGGCTACAGTCTGCGGGCGACCGGCTTCAATGCGGAGGGTGCGCGCTATGCGGGCATGAAGGTTGAACGCAACGTCGTCTACGCCATGATGATTTCCGGCGTCATGGCCGGGCTGGCGGGAGCGATCATGGTCTTGGGCACCTTCGGCTACGGACGCGTGCTGAACACGGCGGAAAACTACGGCTTTGACGGCATCGCCGTCGCGCTGGTCGGCGGGTGCAACGCGATCGGCATCTTCTTTGCCGGCTTGTTGTTCGGTCTGCTGAAAGTGGCCCAGCCGCTGATGCAGTCGATGCAGATCCCGAAGGATATCGCGACGATCATTTCCTCCACCATCATCATGCTGGTGGCGATGCAGAACGGCATTATCTTCATTATGAACCGATTGTCAAAAAAGAAAGAGACGGCGGAGAAAGGAAGTGAACAGGCATGAGTTTATTCTATAACATGTTTACGATCACTCTGATGATCTCGGCTCCGATTATCATCGCGGCGCTGGGCGGCTTGTTCAGCGAACGCAGCGGCGTCGTCAACATCGCGCTGGACGGCATCATGCTGGTCGGGGCGTTTGTCACCGCGGCCGTGGTCGTGGTCCTCGATCCGACCGGGGCCAACAGTAAGACGGCCATTCTGATCGGCTTGATCGCAGGCATGGCGGCCGGCATGGTCTTCTCCCTGCTGCACGCCTACGCGAGCATCGACCTGAACGCGGACCAGACGGTTTCCGGGACGGCGCTGAACTTGCTGGCAGCCGGAATCACGGTCTATCTGTGCCAGATTTTCTTCAACCAGCAGCGCACACCGGCGTTTATCCGCGGCATCACGCGCATTGACGTGCCGGTCTTGAAGGATATCCCGGTTTTGGGCGAGATGTTCTTCAAACAGGTGCATCCGACCTTCTATCTGACGATCATCCTTGTCTTTGTAACCTGGTATGTCGTCTTTAAAACACCGTTTGGTCTGCGCATGCGTTCCTGCGGTGAATTCCCGCAGGCTTCGGCGTCGATGGGCATCAACGTCCGCCGGATGCGCTATTTCGGCGTGCTGGTTTCCGGCGCGCTGGCAGGCCTGGCCGGGGGCGTCATGGTCTTGACCCAGGACGTTCAGTTTACCGTCGTGACGATTCACGGTTTCGGATTTATCGCGATCGCGGCGCTGATTTTCGGTAAGTGGAATCCATTCGGCGTCTTGGGCGCCGGCATGTTCTTCGGTTTCTCTCAGACGCTGGGCTTCTACGCGAAAGACATCCCGTTTTTGGCAACGCTGCCGACGGAATTCTTCAGCATGTTCCCGTATGTTCTGACGATCATCGCGCTGGTCATCTTCGCTGGCAAATCGGTCGGTCCGAAGGCGGCGGGCGAAATATACGATACAGGCAAACGTTAAGGCAGAGCCGGTTGAAATTGAACGTTCAAATTCAACCGGTTTTTCTTTTTCCCCGGTGAATTCTGGTATAATAAAAATGAAAGAAAAACCGTAATCAGATCGTTAAATAAGGAAAGAGGATATTGATGAAGATTGAAGAAATCAGAAATTCATGGCGGCAGCTTGTCGCGCAGAAAGAGTTAAAGCAGGTATCGGAACTTCTGCGGCAAAGTCCGGAGCGGGACAAGCTGATGCAGCGGGGCCGGGAGTTGTGCGCGCATACGTTTGTGTTCGATCATCCATGGGATATGGAGCGGTGCCTGACGCCGCACACCATGGAAACGATGGATTGGAATCAGGTGTTCAATGACGACGAGGAATGGACGTTTATGCTCAACCGCATGGATTATTGGTCGGCGCTGGCCAAAGCGGCGCTGATCAGTCAGGACACGCGCTATCTTGATCAGGCCAAAGACTTCTTGCTTGACTGGATTGAGCAGCATCCCCGCATCGAACCCAGTCTGTCGACACGCACGCTGGATACCGGCATCCGTGTGGTCAACATGCTGGAATGCGCGATGCTTTTGGAAGCGTCGGAAAAGCTGAACGACGAGGAGCTGACGCTGATTCTTACGAGCGTAGAGAACCAGCTGGCGTATTTGAAAGCGAATTATATTGAAAAATACACTTTAAGCAACTGGGGCAGCATCCAGACCTGCGGGATGATTGTATGCTCGACGATGATGGGAAAGGATCCGCGGCAGGATGAAGTCTACCGCTGGGCGCTGGAAGAACTGGAAACCCAGATGCAGATTCAGATCGGGATGGACGGCATGCTTTGGGAACAATCGACGATGTATCATGTCGAGGTGCTTAACAACGTTCTGCGGGTATTGGATTACGCACAGTTTTATCCGATTCCGCTGACGGATGAAATCTGCGAAAAAGCGCATGCAATGACCCGGGCGCTGATGCACATGATGATGCCGGATCATCAGATCGAAACTTTCGGCGATTCCGACCGGGTCAACGCCGAGGATGTCATGAACAAAGGCGCTATTCTATTTGACGATCCGCAGCTGCGCGCGATGGGCAGCGATCATGGCGACAGCGATCTGCTTTTAAACGGCGGAATGCCGGCCTGGCGGAAGCTGCAGACCCTGCCGAAGCAAACGCCGAAGACCCTGCTCTATGCAGGACAGGACTGCGGCATCGTCGTGCGCCGGAGTGATTTCGGCCGGAGCGCGGAATGGATGATGGTGCTCAATGGTGAGCTGGGCAGCGGCCATGGTCATTCGGATAATCTGCATTATTCGATCATTCACCAGGGGCTGCCGTTTGTGATCGACCCTGGCCGCTTCACCTATCGTGAGGATCATCCGGTCCGCGTCGAACTGAAAGGCATGAGCGCGCACAACACGGTGATTCTGGACGATCAGCCGGGCAGTGTGCCGGATTCCAGCTGGACCTATCAACGCTTTCTGCGTCCGTTGGCAACGCTTATCCGCGATACGCCGGAAGGCTTGTATTGGGAAGGCGGCGTGCTGACCGAACAGCCGCAGATGACGCACATCCGGAAAGTGATCATGCTTCCGCAGGGCTGCTGGGTTGTCTGTGATGAAATTTTCTGTGAGGGCGGGCATACCGTTGTCAGCCGGATCCAGCTCGATCCGCAGGTGGAGATCAGCGGCAGTCATTCGGATTGGCAGTTGAAACAGGGAACAGTCAAGCTGAATTATCATCATGAAGGCTCGCCGGTCAGCGTGGAACACGGACCGTGTTCGCTGCGCTACAACGAATTGCAGGACCATAAAATTTTTGCCAGCCGTGGAACGATGCACGGATCGTTGTTTCAGGACGAGCTGTTTTATGGCGAGGATTTCCGGCTGGAACCGGCCGAGGTTGTGCAGCCGGGCCGCGGAAAGCTGCCGGAAGAGGAAGTCAGCGCGTGGCGGTTTGTTCGCGGCGAGGAGAGCTGCACGTGCGTCATCTTCCATCAACAACTTTACCGGGGAAAGAAGATTTTGTATTGCGAAGGGCTGCCGCTGCACAACCAGGCCTGTTTGATTATCAAGAAAGCGGGCTTGAAAAAGCTGATCCGGCTGAAATAAAGAGGGCATAAACAGCGAATTCAAGCTGCGCGGATCGCTTAAGGATCTTAGGTTAATAAAAGTTAAACGATCTGTCTGAACGAATCGACCAAGGGAGGGTGAGCGCTGAAAAGGCGGTGCCTGTCCCGTTTGTCATTCTACGTGGGACAAAGAACAGGAAAGCGCTGGATCTTCTTCGAAAGGAAGGCCGCGCTTTTTCTTTACCTCAGAATTATTCGAGGTGTTTTTCCTGATCGATAATCAAGGACAACCGGTTTTAAAAAGAGGGGGATAAACGAAAAAAAGAGAACGCTGAGCGCTCTCCTGAGAAGTTTCGATTAAATTTTAATCGTGTTCTTTTCTATCAATTCCTGTTTCAAGTCATAAAGCTGACGGGAATAATCGACATAATACCGGTGCGGATAACGCAGCCGTTTGACTTCCTCCCACAGCGTGTCCATCTGCTGCATACAGTAATTTTTGACTTCTTCCGTGGATGGAACAGTGTAAACCAACTTGCCGTGATCGAAAATCTGTTCCTGCAGCTCGCGCATTTCATAATCTTTGATCCGTTTCTGTTTCCACGGCGCCTGCGGGTCAAACAATACATATTCATCCGCTGGAATGACCTCGTCGCGCAGCGCCAACAGATCGGCGATCGCCTGATGGTTTTCCTTGTCATAAAAGCGGATAATTTTCTTGAAGCCCGGATTCGTTAATTTTTCCACGTTGCCGCTGATTTTGATCTTCGGAATGATCTGTCCGTCTTTTTCATGCGCGACAACCTTGTAGACGCCGCCCAAAACCGGTGTGGATTTGGCGGTGATCATATTTTCGCCGACGCCGAACGTATCGATCTTCGCGTCCTGCATGATCAGATCGTCGATTAAGAATTCGTCCAGCGAATTGGAAACGACAACCTTGCAGTCAGTCAGACCGGCAGCATCGAGCATTTTCCGCGCTTTCTTTGACAGATAAGCCAAATCGCCGCTGTCGATCCGGATTCCTTTTAAACGGTGGCCATTTGGAATCAATTCCTCCTGGGCCACTTTAATCGCATTGGGAATGCCGGAATGCAGCGTGTCATAGGTATCGACCAACAGGATGCAGTTGTCCGGGGAAACCCGGGCATAGCTGCGGAAGGCTTCCAGCTCGCTGTCGTGCAGCTGAACATAGCTGTGGGCGATCGTGCCGCTGACCGGGACGGCGTATTTCTGTCCGGCAATCGTACAGGCCGATCCCGCGCAGCCTGCGATGTAAGCGCCGCGGGCTCCCTCGGTGGCGGCGTCGAAGCCATGCGCCCGGCGCGAACCAAATTCCAGGACGGCCCGGCCCTTGCTGGCGCGGACGATGCGGTAGGCTTTGGTGGTCGTCAAGGTCGGATAGTTGATGCACAAAAGCAGGATGGTTTCCAGAATCTGAGCCTGGATCAAGGTGCCGCGGATGGTAACCAGCGGTTCGTTGGCGAACACCGGCGTGCCTTCCGGAATTGCCCAGACGTCCACGTCCATCGTCATCGTTTTTAAATAATGCAGGAAATCCTCGTCAAAGTAGCCGGTCTGCCGCAGATAATCGATTTGATCGTCGGTGTAATGAAAATGCTGAACAAAATCGATGAACCGGTGCAGGCCGTTTAAAATTAAGAAACCGCCGCCGTCCGGAATCGTCCGCACGAACATATCGAAATAGGCAATTTCTTCATGTTTGTTTTCTTTAAAATACGCATAGGCCATCGTATATTCATAAAAATCTGTTAAAAGCATTAAATCTTCGGGTTGCATGCGTTATTCCTCCTCGTTGTTCACGACATGAATTCCGGCGTTGGCCATTAATTTCAAAGCCCAGTGCCCATAGTCCTTGGCGCTGTGTCCCGGAGCGTCAAAGGTAGCGACTTGATTCTTCGGAACAATAACCTCAATTCCCAGATCATTTTGATTAATATACCCTTTTAAGGATAAGGCAAACTGCAGAACGCAGATGTCGGTGCAGCAGCCGACGATCATCACAGAACGCAAATCGGTCATCTGCTGGAAGACTTCCAGAAATTCAGGCTGGACAAAGCCGTTGGTTGAATTTTTCTCCAGGATGATGAATTGATCGGCATAGGGTTTCAATTCATCGATCAGTTCGCTTTCCTCACTGTCTTTTAAGCAATGCGGCGGAAAGCTGGAAAATTCCTTCGCGCTTTCGTTATGGCAGTCGCGGAAGGCGAGAACCGGGAAATCATGCTTTAAATAAGCGTTCACGGTCTCCACCACGGCGGGGGTGATGTGATCAATTTTCGGATCCGCTAAGGCTCCGGTATGGATAAAGCCGTTGATCATGTCGACGACGACCAGTAAGGAGCGGTCGTCTTTTTCTCTGAGAAAAAGTTCTGTTTTCATCTCTTTGGCCTCTTTTCTTCTTTGCTTATTGTTAATCATAACAAAATTTTCAAACGAAGAAAATGAAATCGTCTGATTTTGACATGTTTTTTCAATTTGTGTCCGCACTGAATTCCGTCTTATGCCCTGTTGCCTATTAATCCTCGGCCGATCGCAGGCGAACGGCAGAAGTCTGGATGGGTATGAAACGGCGGCGACGCTGATTGGCGGGATGAAGGGAAAGGAAAGATTTTCTGTTTTTTGAATGGAAAGTGGGATATACTAGGTAGCAAAGGAGGAACGTTTGATGAGATCAGAAACACTATGTAAAAATGTTGAAATGCATATTCTGGAAACAGGAAAATTCAAGGACGTCATCCTGTCATTCCGTTTTTTTAATGAACTGAAAACCCCGGACAGCTGGGTCAGAACCGTATTGGCGCTGATGCTGGCGGACCGGTGTGAGAAATATCCGACAAAACGGGAGGTTTCCTGCTGCCTGGACGGGCTGTACGGCGCCAGTGCTTCAGCGCGGACGACGACTTACGGTCAAGGACAGATTCTGGAATTCCGCGTCAAAGCCTTGAATGAAAAATATGTTGGAGGCGATCTTTTACAGCGCCAGATCGCGCTGGCTGCACAGTTTTTACTGCACCCGTTAAAAGAGGGCGATCTGCTGTCCCCCGCGCTGTTTAAGGAAGCGATGATCAATTTAAAAGCGATGATTCAGCGCCGCAGCGATAACCCGTCCGCTTACGCCGCGTCCCAATGTGCGAAGCTGATGGGACAGGGGCAGGCGTTAGGCATCAGCGTTTTGCCGACGATGGAAGAAGCGGAAGCGATCACGCTGGAGCAGGTCAGCGCTGCCTATGAAAAAATGATTCGTGAGGATCGGATCGATATGTTTGTGGAAGGCCAGGTGGATGCGGCAACTGTAACCTCGTTGTTAAAACACGCTTTTCCATTAGAAGACCGCGAGCTGGAAATCAAAAGCGAATATCTGACGGAAAAGGAACAGCCGGAGGAAAAATCAGAAACCCGGGCGATCGATCAGACGACGCTGGTCATGATGTATCCGACGCATGTCACACTGAGCAGCCCGGATTACTGGACGCTGCGCACAGGCAGCTGCATTTTCGGTCAGCTGCCGACGTCGCTGTTGTTTCAGGAAGTGCGGGAAAAGCGCAGTCTGTGCTATTCCATCTATTCCAGCATCCTTTCCTATGACGGCGTCATGAGCGTCAGCACGGGAATCGACAGCGCTCATCTGGATGAAGTAAAGGAATTGGTTGAGCAGCAGCGTCAGCGTATGGCTGAGGGTGATTTCGACGAGGAAATGCTCAATACCGCGAAAGAAATGCTGATCAATTCGATCCTGGCTTCCGAAGACGATCCTTTATCGATGATCAACCGGGAATTTCAGAACTGCCTGCTGGGACAAACACGCAGTCTGGATAAGATCAGCGACGAGATCCGCAGCGTGGACCGGGAAGCGATCAGGATGCTGTTTGCCGCGATGGAATGCAAAGCGGTGTTCGCATTGATTCAGAAGGAGGACGCCCATGAAGAAAATTGTTAACGCACAGTTTGACGAAACGTGGTATACGCATACGCTGGATAACGGCTTAAACCTGATTTTCTGGCATAAGCCGGACTTTGTCAGCACGGCTGTGGTTTTTGCGACGCCTTATGGCGCGCTGGATTACCACCAGATTGATAAGGAAGGAAATCATCTCGATTTCCCCAGCGGCATCGCGCATTTTCTTGAACATAAACTGTTTGAATCCGATGAAGGGGACGTCATGGACGATTTCTCGCGGATGGGTGCGAACGTCAATGCGTTTACCTCTTACAACGAAACGTGTTATTACTTCACGACCAGTCACGGTGATTTAAAGGAACCGTTGAATCTGTTAATCGATTTCGTGCAGGATCTGCGGATCACGGAGGAATCAGTGGAAAAGGAAAAAGGCATCATCAATCAGGAATTGAAGATGTATCTGCAGATGCCGGACAGCCGCTTGATCTTTGAAACGTTTAAGGCTTTATATCACAAGCATCCGCTTAACCGCGATATCGGCGGGGATGAGAAGAGCGTCAATGCGACGACACGCCAGCTGTTAGAGGATTGCTACAAGCTGAACTATCATCCGTCCCGCATGACGTTGATCGTCGCCGGACCACAGAAGCCGCAAACGCTGCTGGAATGGATCGAGGAAAATCAGAAAGCGAAGTCGTTTGAGCCGGTCAAGGACGTCGGCCGGTATCTGGAAGAGGAACCCGAAACCGTGGTATCCAGTCATACGGTCATTCCGATGGATGTTGCCGTCCGCAAGGTCAGCGTGGCGTATAAGTTTGCGCCGCTGAAGACCTCGGCCAAAGAACGGGTGCGGCAGGAATGGGCGATCCGGTGTCTGCTGGAATCGCATTTCAGCTCGCTGAATCCGGATTATCAGAACTGGCTGGACAACGAAATCATCAATGATTATTTCGGTTATGAGATCGATCTGGGCAAGGATTACGCGATGATGATGTTCTATAATGAAACGGAGGACGCCGCGGCGTTTACCCAGTTTATTGAAGAACAGCTCAAGGTTTTGAAGAGCCGGGCCGTTGATTATCAGCAGCTGCAGCTGCTAAAACGCCGTTATTTCGGCGAAGCGATGCGGACGTTTAACAACATGGAGGACATTGCGGTAGCGATGATCCGCAACCAGTTTAACGGCGTCAGCTTCTTTGATACGCTGGAAATAATCGATCAGCTGGATCAGCAGCAGGTGCAGGAAGCGTTCGGCGCGCTCCGGTTTGATCAGCACAGCGTTGTGGAAATCAGTCCGGCAGAGGATCAGACGCAGGCGTAAGTTTTATTGATCGGGTTCAATGAATTTTGAAAAAAATCGAAAAATGGAGAATTCTGTCTTCTCCGTTTTTTTTGTTTACTTTTCCCCTGCCAATTCCAGCTAACTCTGAAAAAAGAGTTGAATTTGCCGGTTTGCCAGAATATTGAGTCTCAGTCATAATGAGGACACAAGGAGGAAAGCTATGTTAAATTTCATGGTATTGGTAGGCAAGGTCAAAGAAATTCCCGAAATCCGGCTCACGGCGGCTGGAACAAAAATCGCGACGATGCTGCTGGAGGTCGACCGCGGATTCCGCAACAGCAACGGCGAGTATGATCAGGATGTTTTCAATGTTGTACTGTGGCGCGGCGTCGCGGAAACGTGCGCGGATTTACTGCGCCCCGGCTCCGTTGTGGCGGTGAAGGGAAGACTGCAGGCGCACAATTACGAACCGAAGGAGGGACAGACATATTACAACGCGGAGATCGTGGCGGAAAAGGTTTCATTTATTTCAGTGAAGCCGATCAGTAATCCGCCGTTAGCGGAAATGGCGGTCTGACGTTTATTTCTTTGTAAGAATTTGCAGATTGTTGGAAATCCGTTTATAGGCTATACTTGAAATCGAAATGAGGGATAACGATGAATGAGAAAATTCTGATCGTCGATGACGACGCGGAAATCGCTCAGCTGGTTTCAGTTTACCTGAAGAATGAAGGATTTCAGACAACCGTGGAGTACAGCGGTACGGAAGCGCTGAAGTTAATCCGGGATCACAAATTTGACCTGGCGGTCCTCGACGTCATGCTTCCAGACTGCAGCGGATTTCATCTCTGTGAAGAAATCCGCAGCCATTATAATTATCCGGTCATCATGCTGACGGCGAAGGGTGAGGATATTGACAAGATTACGGGGTTGACAATCGGCGCCGATGATTACATCACCAAGCCGTTTAACCCGGTTGAAATGACGGCCCGCGTCAAAGCGCAGCTGCGCCGCTACATGCGCTATAATTCCCAGAAGCGGGATGATAATATCATTGATTTCCAGGGCCTGATCTTAAACTGCAGCACGCATGAATGCACGCTGTACGGAGAAAAGCTGAATCTGACGCCGACTGAGTTTTCAATCCTGCAGATGCTGTGCGAGAACCGCGGAAAAGTCATCAGCTCGCAGGATCTGTTTGAGAGTATTTGGAAAGAAAAATACTTCGAGTCCAACAATACGGTGATGGTCCATATCCGGCGGATCCGCGAAAAGATGCATGAACAGCCGCGCAATCCGAAGTTCATCAAAACGGTGTGGGGAATGGGGTATAAAATTGAAAAATAGTCTGCGCCGGTTTAAAATCCGGCTGTTTCTGGAATTAAGCCTGCAGATCGTCGGCGCGATTCTGCTGCTGTTCTTGGGCCTGCGGCTGGTTGATGGAATTTTAAACGATTTTATTGCGAATTTTCTGTTTTCACTGGACAGTGGTCTTTATCGGTTCTGCGTACGCAATAAAGAAGCGTTGTTGTTTTTAATCGGTTCCGGAACGATTATGATCGTCATCTATTTTACGATCCGTAAAACTTCTAATTATCTGGAACAGATCATTACTTCGATCAATCAGGTCTTCAATAAGGACGAAGGGCTGGTCGTGCTGCCAACGGATTTTAAAGAAATTGAGAATCAGCTGAATTCAATTAAGTATGAAACGCTGCGCAGCGAACAGGCGCAGCAGCAGGAACAACAGAAGCGCGATGATCTGGTCGTTTATCTGGCGCATGATTTAAAGACGCCTTTGACTTCGATCATCGGGTATTTGTCGTTGTTGAACGATGAAAAAGAAATCAGTGAGGAACTGCGTGAAAAATATACGCAGATCGCGTTGGAGAAAAGTTATCGGCTGGAGAGTCTGATCAATGAATTCTTTGATATCACACGGTTTGCGCTGCAGAAACAAACGCTCAATAAAGAACCGGTGAATTTAAGCGTCATGCTGCAGCAGCTGACGGATGAGTTTTATCCGTTGTTTGAGGAGCGTCAGGTTCAGTGTCAGCTGCAGCTGAAGGAGGGCGTGATGATCGAGGCCGACGCCGATAAACTGGCGCGGGTATTCGATAACCTGCTGCGGAATGCGCTGGCCTATTGCGACAGCGGCAGCGATATTGAAATCATCCTACAGGAAAATGCCGGCGGGGTGGAACTGATGTTCGCCAATATCGGACCGCAGCTGAGCGCCGACCAGATCAGCCTGTTATTTGAGAAGTTCTATCGCGCGGATCCGTCACGCAGCGCCGCTACTGGGGGCGCGGGACTGGGACTGGCGATCGCCCGGGATATTGTGGAGCTGCACGGCGGCACGATCAACGCTGTCGGTCATGGCAAACGGATTGAATTTCATCTGCATTTCCGTACTCTGCCTAAAAACACAGGCCGGAAAGCGCCGCAGGACAAAGCGTAAGAGGAGAAAAGGAGGTTGTCGGTGCACCTTCTTTTTTTGAATTTAAGCAAAAACCGCTGAAACAGGTGCTTTGACCCGGATTTCTTGGTATAATAAATTCCGGATAAGAAATTTGCAGGAAAGGAAGAAACAAGTATGGCATTTGAATCGTTGACAGAGCGGCTGAATAAAGCGTTTAAGAATATCAGCGGCCAGGGGAAACTGACTGAAAAAAACATGGACGACATGCTTCGGGAAGTCCGGCTGGCTTTGCTGGAAGCGGACGTCAATTACAAGATCGTCAAAGATTTTTTAGTAAAGGTTAAGGATAAAGCGGTAGGACAGGAGGTCTATACCTCGCTGAATCCGTCGCAGATGGTCGTCAAGATCGTTCACGACGAACTGGTCGCGCTTTTAGGCGAAAAGGAAGCAACGCTGAATTTCAAGGAGTCCGGCATGACCGTCGTCATGATGGTGGGTCTGCAGGGAACTGGTAAAACCACATCCGTCGGGAAGATTACTTCGCTGTTAAAACGAAAATATAATAAGCATCCGATGTTAATCGCGGCGGACGTTATCCGTCCGGCGGCGATCGAACAGCTGCAGACGTTAGGCAAAGAAGTCGGGGCCGAGGTGTTCTCGCTGGGAACGGAAACCGACGCTGTGGAAACGGTCCGCCAGGGCTTGGCGCACGCGAAGGAAACCGGCGCGGATATCGTGTTGATCGATACAGCCGGCCGTCTGCATATCGACGAAGCGCTGATGGAAGAACTGGCAAAGATCAAGGAAATTGCCAAACCTGACGATATTCTGTTAACCGTCGACGCGATGACCGGTCAGGATATTATCAACGTCGCGCAGGCGTTCCATGAAAAGCTGGACGTCACCGGTTTAGTCGTCACCAAACTCGACGGCGATTCCCGCGGCGGCGGCGTCTTGTCCGTTCGTTCGATTACTCAGGTACCGGTGAAATTTATCGGTTTGGGCGAAAAGATGGAAGATCTCGACGTCTTCTATCCGGACCGCATGGCCGACCGGATTCTCGGTATGGGCGACATCATGACCTTAGTCGAACAGGCGCAGGAAAAGATGGATCTGGAACAATCTGAAAAGAGCGCCCGCAAGATGATGGAAGGCACCTTCACGCTGGACGATATGCTCCAACAGGTAGAACAGGTTCAGAAGATGGGTTCTTTAGGCAGCATCATGAAGATGATTCCGGGACTCAACCAGTTCGCTTCCCAGATGGACGATGAAAAGACGACAAGGCAGATGAACCGGTCGAAAGCGATCATCCGTTCCATGACGAAGGAAGAACGTCAGGATCCGGGCATTCTGCGCGCATCCCGGAAGAAAAGAATCGCCGCCGGCAGCGGCACGACCGTGCAGGAAGTCAACGCGCTGGTCAATCAGTTTGAGAAGACCCGTCAGATGATGAAGCAGATGGCGCAGATGCAGAAGGGCGGCAAGCTGAATATGAACGCTCTGATGGGGCAGAAAAAAGGGATGAATATCCCGCTGAACCCGCGCCGCCGCAAGTGGTAGATCGAATAGAAAACAGAAAATGAAGCCTGTAAAGGAAAAACACTTGACAGGCTTTCTTTTTATGATATGATGAGTAAGTAATTTTCAGGAGGTATAGAAAAATGGCTGTTAAACTGCGTTTAAAGAGAATGGGTGCTAAGAAGGCTCCGTTTTACAGAATAGTCGCTGCGGATTCCCGCTTCCCAAGAGACGGACGTTCCATCGAAACGATCGGATACTACAACCCGACAACGAATCCGGCTACCGTTAAGATTGATGCGGATCTGGCAATGAAGTGGCTGAGAAACGGCGCACAGCCTTCCGACACAGTTCGCAATCTGTTGTCCGGCGAAGGTCTGATGAAGCGTTTGCACGAAGAAAAAAACGCGAAGTAAAGTATGGCAGAACTCGATCTGGAGAAAGTCTTACTGAACCTGGTCAAGCCGATGGTGGAAGACCCGGACAGTGTTTCAGTGAAGTCGCTGCCAAGTCTTAACGAAAACGAGATCCTGTTAGTGGTGTATGCCAAGAGCGAGGATATCGCCCGTTTGATCGGCCGCCAGGGAAGCATGGCTTCCGCGCTGCGGCAGCTGATGAACGTGCCGGCCCGGATCGAAAACCGCCGGATTTCGGTAAAATTTGAGTCGTATTAAGAAGGATGCCCTGCATCCTTTTTTCAACAAAACAAGGCTGACGGCAGCGGAGGGCGCAGAAAACTCAGCATCTTCTGCCGCTGTGAGCTTAAATCCTGCATCGGCAGGCAAGGCATTCGCACGCTGCAAAACGATCAGGTGCGAATGGAAACCAAGCAGAGAAAGGGGGAAAGCCCGATGAAGAAAATGATCATTGGCAAAATTGTCAACACCTTCGGTATCCGCGGAGAATTGAAGGTGGTGCCGGATACGGATTTCGTAGAAGAACGGTTTGCGCCGGGACAGACGCTGACCGTCTGCCTGCCGGAAGGCGATCAGGAAGTCACGATCGCCGCGGTCAAGGAACATAAAGGCCTTTTGCTTGTGCTGCTGGAAGGCGTGACAAACATCAATCAGGTCGAGCGATATAAGGGCTGCGAGCTGGCGGTCGACCAGGAAGCGCTGCCGCCCTTAGCGGAGGGTGAGTATTATTTCTTTCAGCTTAAAGGGTTGAAAGCCATTGATCCGCAGGGCAACGAATTAGGGACGGTCGTGCGGATGGAAGCCTCGGCGGCGCAGAATCTGATCCGATTGAAAAAAACGGACGGGAAGCAGGCGTTAATTCCATACATTGACGTTTTTGTGAAGCAGGTCGATCTGCAGGCCAAAACGATCACGCTCGATCTGATCGAGGGACTGCTATGAAAATAACGATCCTGACGCTGTTTCCCGAAATGTTCGAGGGCTTTCTGACGACGTCGATCATCAAAAAAGCCCGCCTGAAGGGACTGGCGGAAATTGAAGCGATCGATATCCGCGAATTTACCGACGACAAGCATAACCGCGTCGACGAATATCCTTTCGGGGGCGGTCAGGGGATGATCATGAAATGTCAGCCGGTGCTCGATTGTCTGAAAAGTGTCCGGACGCCCCAAAGCCGGGTGCTGCTGATGGGACCGACCGGCCAGCAATTTAACCAGGCCAAGGCCCGCGAGTTGGTAAAACAGGATCACCTGATTCTTTTGTGCGGTCATTACGAGGGCTTCGATGCGCGGATCCGCGCGTATGTCGACGAGGAAATCAGCATCGGCGACTATGTGCTGACCGGCGGCGAACTGGCTTCGATGGTGATCACCGATGCGGTGACGCGCCTGGTGCCGGGCGTGATCACGGAAGAAAGTCATCTCGATGAATCGTTTGAGAACGGCCTGCTGGAATATCCGCAGTATACCCGGCCGGTGGATTATGAGGGTCACACCGTGCCGGAGGTTCTGCTTTCCGGCCACCATGAGAACATCCGGAAGTTCCGGCTGAAGGAGTCGCTGCGGCTGACGCTGCAGGTGCGTCCGGACTTGTTGGAAAACCGGAACTTCACTAAGGAAGAACGGAAGCTTCTGGATGAAGTGCTGGAAGAGGAAGAAGCGCGGGCGGAAGCCGTCGAAGGGTTGGAAAGTCCGGAAATTAAGCCGGATTTGGAATAAAAAGGATTGCGTTTTCAGTCCGCGTATGTTATAGTAATACAGCTTAATAGCGTCCATGTTCCGCTGATTCTGTTGAATGAATGAGCATCGGATAAAATCGAGATTTGAAAAGGAGAAAAAGTATGAATCTGAATTTAGTCAACGAAATCACAAAAGATCAGCTCCGTACCGACATTCCGGAATTCCGTCCGGGCTGCACAGTCAGAGTTGACGTCAAAATCAAAGAAGGCGACAAGTCCCGTATTCAGGCGTTTGAAGGTCTGGTCATCGCGAAGAAGGGCAGCGGCATCGCTGAAACCTTCACGGTTCGTAAAATGTCCAGCGGCGTCGGAGTTGAAAGAACATTCCCGCTGCATTCGCCGATCATCGACAAGATCACGGTTGTCCGCCGGGGCAAGGTCAGAAGAAGCAAGCTGTTCTATCTGCGCGGTCTGTCCGGCAAAGCGGCTCGTATCAAAGAAATTCGCTAGTCGAAGCCGGAGCTATCCGGCTTTTTCTTTTTACTGCGCTGAAACGGCGCAAGGAGGAATTGTCATGGAAGAAAAGAAACAAGCGCCGATCAACTGGGGACATGAGTTATGGGATTTCCTGAAAATGCTGCTGATCAGCATCGTCGTCGTGTTCCTGTGCACGCGGTTTTTAATCCGGCCGGTGCGGGTCGACGGCGATTCCATGTATCCGACGCTGCACAACAATGCGATCGGGTTTTCCAATATTCTGACTTATCGGATGCAGGGCTTAAAGCGTTTTGATATCGCGATCATCTACGTGCCGGAAAAGAAGGAATATCTTGTCAAGCGCGTGATTGGGCTGCCGGGGGAAACAATCGAATACCGTCAGGATCAGCTGCTTGTCAACGGCGAAGCTGTGGCAGAAGATTTCTTCGACCAGGACTACAAGCGCAGCCAGAGCGCCAACGGCAGCTTCACTCAGGACTTTGGACCGGTGACGCTGGCAGACGACGAATACTTCATGCTCGGCGACAATCGTCCGTATTCCAGCGATTCCCGCTGGTACGGCCCGTTTAAGAAGGAACAGATCAAGGCGAAGGACGTTGTCGTGCTGTTCCCGTTTCAACAGATAGGAGTGCATTGATATGACCATCCAGTGGTTTCCCGGGCACATGACCAAAGCCAAGCGGGAAATGCAGGAAAATTTAAAACTGGTCGATCTGGTGATCGAGCTGCGCGACTGCCGGATTCCGCTGTCTTCCAAAAATCCGATGCTGGATGAAATCATTCAGACGAAACCCCGTTTGATCGTGTTGTCAAAAAAGGATAAAGGCGAAGCGGAAATCACCCAGCAGTGGATTGAGAAGCTGAAGGACGATACGACGCTGGTCATCGCCGCCGATCTGCTTCACGACTCGTTTGTGCCGAAGCTGACGCAGGCCTGCAAGGAAGTCATGAAGGAAAAAATTGAACGGATGATCCGCCGGGGAATCCGGCCGCGTGCCATCCGCGCGATGGTGGTCGGCGTGCCCAATGTCGGCAAGTCCACGATGATCAACCGGCTCGCAGGCAAGAAGATCGCCCAGACCGCAGACCGGCCGGGCGTTACCCGTTCCCTGCAGTGGGTCAAGCTGAACAAGGATGTCGAGCTGCTTGATACCCCGGGTGTGCTGTGGCCGAAATTTGAAGATCCGACTGTCGGTTTCCATCTTGCGCTGACCGGCGCGATCCGCGATGAAATCCTGCCGAAGGAGGAGGTCGTGGTCTATGCCCTGAAATGGCTCAGCGCCAACGAGCCTCAGCGGTTAAAAGAACGCTATGCGCTGGAGAACCTCGCCGCGGATCCCTATGCGCTTTTGACTCAGATCGCCGTTGCCCGCAAGCATTTGAATAAGCAGGGCGAGGCGGACCTCACGCGCACGATCGACATGGTGATCAACGAAATCCGCAACGATAAGCTGGGACCGATCAGCTGGGAGCGTCCGGCATGAATCATCAGGCCGGATTGGTATATGAGCGCAGCTTCTGGGATCAGGGCAAGCATGTCGTCGGCATCGACGAAGCGGGCCGGGGACCGATTGCCGGGCCGTTAGTCGTGGCTGGAGCCGTGTTCGACATCGGCTACGCGAATTCTGAAATCTACGATTCTAAAGCGCTGAGTGAGAAAAAACGGGAGAAGCTGTTTTCGCTGATCCTGCGGGAAGCCCGCTGCTACAAGATTAAAATCGTCACCCCGGAAGAAATCGACACGCTCAATATTTACCGGGCGACGCAGAAAGCGATGGAAGAAATCGCCTGTGAAATTAACGCGGAAGCCGTATTGACCGACGCGATGCCCCTGCTTCACTGCGCCAAGCCGACGCTGTCGATCATCAAAGGCGATCAGAAGAGCCTGTCAATCGCGGCCGGCAGTATTCTGGCGAAGGTTGTACGGGATCATATCATGCTGGGCTACGACCGTTTATATCCGGACTACGGCTTTGCCAGGCATAAGGGATATCCGACCAAAGCGCATCTGGAAGCGATGGAGAAATACGGCGTGCTGCCATTTTACCGCAAAAGCTACGGTCCGGTTGCCCGGATGAATCAGATGACGCTGGATTTGGATTGATCGTGATATTTCTTATCCGCTAGAAAAATGGAATTGAACAAGGAAAGAAAATGGTCTGCTTATTCCGGATCATTTTTTTGCTTTTAAGGATCGCTCAGGAAATCGGCATGGGATGACGGACCGGAACTGCGGAATCTCTAAAACCAAACTTGCACGATTTCAACGTGATGTGGGCTTAACGGTAAAAAAAACGGGCTGTTGGTAAAAAAAACAGGACTTTTGGAAAATCCTGCGTATATCTTTTATAGAAGGGATTCGGTGAAGATATGCGGAAACAAATATTAGGGTTGGCCCTGCGTTATCGGGGGGAATGGGAAAAGATCACGGAAGGACTGAAACAGGGAGAGAAACCACCCTGCCCAGAGATTGCCGCTCCGTATGTGACCTGGGCGGACGCGGAGTATCCGGCGCTGCTGCGGCAGCTGCGCTTTCCGCCCTGGATTCTGTTTTACCAGGGGAATCTGGCGTTAGCCGATCTGCCGGCGACGGGGATCGTCGGTTCCCGGCGGGCCTGCCGCTATGGCTTAACAATGACGGAACGCTGCTGCGGGGCGCTAAAGGACGAGGTGATCGTCAGCGGGCTGGCGCTGGGGATCGACGGGGCAGCCCACCGGGCAGCCTTGCGGTTATGCCGCGGGACGATCGGAATCGCCGGATGCGGACTGGACCGGCCCTATCCGGCGTATAACCGTGATTTATATACGGAACTGCCGAAAGCCAATCTGCTGCTGAGCGAATATCCGCCTCAGACGCCGCCCCTGAAGCATCACTTTCCGTGGCGCAACCGGCTGATCGCCGCGCTGAGCGACCGGATCGTTGTCATGCAGGCGGGATTTCACAGCGGAACGATGCTGACGGTCAACGAAGCGATCGAGCTGAACCGGGAGGTCTGGTGTCTGCCCTATCCCGCAATGAATAAGGAAGGCGAGGGCTGCAACCTGTTGATCAGTCAGGGCGCGGAAATTCTAATGGAGCCCTCCCAGCTGACGCGGACGCCGCAGGAACGACGTCAAGCCTGTAAAAACCGTGTTAAAACCATGAAATTTTAAAAAGACATTTGTAATTTCCTTGAAGTTATGGCAATATAGGTTATTGGAACTGAGAAGGACTCAGTAGTAAGGAGGATGACGATGAAAAATTTAGTCATTGTCGAGTCGCCGTCAAAATCAAAAACAATCGAAAAATACTTGGGTAAGGATTACGAAGTAGTTTCCTCCAAGGGACATATCCGCGATCTGGCCATTAAAGGAAAGGATGGCCTGGGCGTTGACGTCAACGACAATTTCAAAGCAACCTACAGCATCAGTGATGATAAAAAAGAAACCGTCAAAGAATTGAAAGCCAAGGCGAAGAAAGCCGATCAAGTCTATCTGGCAACCGACCCCGACCGCGAAGGGGAAGCGATTTCCTGGCATTTAGCCAGTGAATTAAAGCTGGATGTCGACCAGGACAACCGTGTCGTGTTCAACGAAATCACCAAGGACGCGGTGCTGCAGGCGTTTGATCATCCGCGCAAGATCGATATGGACCTCGTCCATTCCCAGGAAACCCGCCGGATTCTTGACCGGATCATCGGCTTTAAGCTGTCCAAGCTGCTCAAATCCAAGATTCGCAGCAAGTCGGCCGGCCGTGTGCAGTCGGTCGCTTTAAAGCTGATCGTCGAGCGGGAAAAAGAAATCAAAGCGTTCGTGCCGGAAGAATACTGGACGCTGGACGCCAAGTTCAAAGAGGACGATAAGGAATTCAGCGCGGCGTTAGCCAAGATCCAGGGCAAGAAAGCGGAGATTAAAAATAAGGAACAGGCCGACGAGGCGCTGGCTGCCTGCCAGGGACCGATGACCGTGACCGCGTTAAAGAAGCAGGTCCGCAAAAAGGAAGCCAAGCCGCCGTTAATCACCTCGACGCTGCAGCAGGAAGCGTCCACCAAGCTGAGCTTTTCCGCCAAGAAGACGATGCAGGTCGCGCAGAAGCTGTACGAAGGCGTCGAGCTGGAAGATCACAGCGAAGGTCTGATCACCTATATGCGTACCGACTCCACGCGGTTAAGCAACGTCTTTATTGAAGCCGCGCACGATTTTATTGTCGGTCGCTTTGGTAAGGAATACTGGGGCAAGTACAAGATTAAAAATGATGAAAATTCACAGGACGCGCATGAAGCGATCCGTCCGACAAATCTGGAAAATGAGCCGGACAAGGTGAAGAAATACTTAACGCCGGATCAGTATAAGCTCTACAAGCTGATTTATGCCCGCGCTGTGGCTTCGTTAATGGCGCCAAGCAAATCCAACACCGTCAGCGTTGTCCTGTCGATCAACGGCTACGACTTCAATGCCAGCGGCACGCAGTTAGCGTTCGACGGTTATTTAAAAATGGTTTCCGACTATGAGTCCAGCAAGGACGTGCTGCTTCCGGATCTCAGCGAAGGCCAGCAATGTACGCCGGTTTCACTGCTGGGCAATCAGCACTTTACGGAACCGCCGCTGCGGTATTCCGAAGCCCGGCTGATCAAGGAAATGGAAGAGGAGGGCATCGGCCGTCCATCGACCTATTCGATGATCATCGACACGATCCAGCAGCGCGGTTACGTCGAATTGAAGAAAGCCAGCGAATCGAGCAAGACGAAAGTCTTTTTCCCGACTGAACAGGGTGAGCTGACCTCGCAGAAGCTGGAAGAATTCTTCAACGAGATCATCAATGTCCGCTATACGGCGAACATGGAAACCGAGCTGGATGAAATCGCCGAGGGCGGGCGCGATCACGTGCAGTCGCTGAAGGAGTTCTACGACAAATTTGAACCGTTGGTCGACAATGCCTATCAAAATATGGAAAAGATGGAACCCGAAAAAATCGGCGAGCTCTGTCCGGATTGCGGCGGCGAATTAGTCATCCGTCAGGGCCGCTTCGGCAAGTTCATCAGCTGCCTGAACTATCCGCAATGCAAATACACGCGCAAAATCGAAGCGCCGGAAAAAGAAAAACCGGAGCCGACCGGCAAGATCTGTCCGGAATGCGGCGGCGAGCTGCTCAAGCGCAAAAGCCGCTATGGCAACTATTTCCTGGGCTGTTCCAATTTCCCGAAATGCCGGCATATTGAAAATATCGAAGGCGAGAAGAAACCAACCTTCCGCCGGAAAGGGAAGAAAAAGGATGACGAGTAGGGTAACGGTCGTCGGCGCGGGGCTGGCGGGCTGCGAGGCGGCCTGGCAGCTGGCGCAGCGGGGCATCGCGGTGACGTTAGTCGAAATGCGGCCGGAAAAAATGACGCCGGCGCACAAGACCGGCAAGTTTGCCGAGCTGGTCTGTTCCAACTCGCTACGCTCCGACGCTCTGACCAACGCCGTCGGGGTGCTGAAAGCGGAGATGCGGCGGCTGGATTCGGTCATCATGAGCGTCGCGGATCAATACAAAGTGCCGGCCGGCAGCGCGCTGGCGGTCGACCGTGAAGCGTTTTCGGAAGCGGTGACGGAAAAAGTCAGCGGCCATCCGTTAATTGAAGTCGTTCATCGCGAGGTGACGGAAATTCCGGAAGGCCCGTGTATCATCGCCAGCGGCCCGCTGACCAGCGACGCGCTGAGCCGGCAGATTCAGGCGTTTTTCAATCAGGAATCCTTTTACTTTTACGATGCGGCCGCGCCGATCATCGACAAAGACAGCATCGACTTTACCCAAGCCTATTACAAGTCCCGCTACGATAAGGGCGAGGCAGATTACATTAACTGTCCGATGGACAAAGCTCAGTTTGAGGCGTTTTACGACGCCTTGATCCACGCGGAAAGCGCGCCTGTTCACGAACATGAAAAAGAGATTTATTTTGAAGGCTGCATGCCGTTTGAGGAAATGGCGCGGCGCGGGGAGAAGACCTTGTTGTTCGGCCCGATGAAGCCGGTCGGTCTGGAACGTCCCGACGGCAGCCGGCCTTACGCCGTCGTGCAGCTACGCCAGGACAACGCCGCCGCGAGTATGTATAACGTCGTCGGCTTCCAGACACATTTAAAATGGCCGGAACAGCGCCGCATTCTGCGGATGATTCCGGGCCTGGAAAATTGCGAGATCCTGCGTTACGGCGTCATGCACCGCAACAGCTATATCAATTCGCCGCTTTGCCTGCGGCCGACCTACCAGACCGTCAAGCGCGAGGATCTGTTTTTCGCGGGGCAGATGACCGGGGTGGAAGGGTATATCGAATCAGCGGCCAGCGGCTTAAACGCCGGCCTCCAATGTGCCCGGCTTGTGCTGGGGTTGACGCCGGAGCCGTTTCCGCAGACATGCATGATCGGCGCGATGGCGCATTACATCACACATGCTGACCCGAAGCATTTCCAGCCGATGAACGCAAACTTCGGCATCCTGCCGTTAGTGCAGAAAGTGAAAAAGAGCGAACGCAAGGAAGCGTATGGCATCCAGGCGTTAAACGAGCTGGCGCAGTTTCAGCAGTCGCTGTCATGGAACACGAAGTAACGCCGGAAGAAGCCGCGAAAAAACAGCTGATGAGCGTGGCTGAGGAATTCGTTGAATTCATCGTGGCCCGCCGCAGCGGTTCTCCGGCGACTGCCGACAGCTACGGCCGCGATCTGGAACGCTTTGCGGCCTATCTGGCTGAAAAAAAGATTACGGATTTCGGTCAGGTCGACAAAGCCCTGATGTTTGATTATGTCACGCTTCTGCGCAGCGGCAAGATCACCCGCGGCAAGATCAGCGACAGCTCGTTTTCGCGGATGTTGTCGACACTGCGGTCCTTTTATCACTATTTAATCCGGTACAAAGGCGTCAAGGTCAACCCGACGCGGGGGCTGCGCGCGCCTAAGCTTAACCGCACGATCCCGGAGTTTCTGACGTTTGATCAGATGATGACGCTGTTCGATTCGTTCGATCTGAATGATCCGGCGGCGCTGCGCAACCGTGCGATTCTGGAAACGATGTATGCCTGCGGGCTGCGCGTCAGCGAGGTGTGTTCGCTGACCCTGGCTGAGCTGGATCTCAACGAGCGGATCTTGACGGTGACCGGCAAGGGCGACAAGCAGCGGATCGTGCCGTTCTATAAACGGTTGAGAACGTTATTGACACGGTATCTGCGGGATTCCCGGGCGCTGTATCTCAAAGAGGAGCACGGCTTTGTGTTTGTATCGCAGCGCGGGGCGCCGATCACGCCGCGGGCGGTGCAGCTGATCCTGGCCCAGGCCGGTCAGGATGCGGGACTGAACCAGCCGCTGCATCCGCACATGCTGCGGCATTCGTTTGCGACGCATCTGCTGGACAACGGCGTCGACCTGCGCACAGTCCAGGAACTGCTGGGGCACAGCTCGCTGTCAACGACACAGATTTACACGCATGTGACCGTCGATCGGCTCAAGCAATCGGTGGACGCGGCGCATCCACATTCAAAATCCGTTCTGAAAAAATCGGAAAACTGTTAAAATTAGTTAAAATCAGGCTTAAACAGGGCACTTTTGGATTGCATCCAGGAGTGCCTTATGGTATATTAATACATGGCATCCGCGAATAAAGGGTGCACTACACACATCATGGATTCACTGCTCCGTGCTTGAGCGATCAAGTTGCAGTGTTGGAAGTGATGGAGGATATAACGGAAAGTGAGGAAATTAAAAATGTCAGTTGTATCTATGCGTAAAATGCTCGAAAGCGGCGTTCATTTCGGACACCAGACCCGTCGTTGGGACCCGAAGATGAAACCGTATATCTACACGGCGAAAAACGGCGTCTACATCATTGACTTGGCGAAGACTCAGCAGAAGCTGGACGAAGCGTATGAAGCGATGAAGGCGATTGCGGAAAAGGGCGGCAAGGTCCTGTTTGTCGGCACGAAGAAGCAGGCTCAGAGCGTCGTTCTGGACGAAGCGCTGCGTTCCGGTTCCTTCTATGTCAACCAGCGTTGGCTGGGCGGCATTCTGACGAACTACCGCACGATCCAGAAGCGCATCAAGCGTCTGCTGGAAATTGAAGAAATGGAAGCTTCCGGCTCGATCAATGTTTATCCGAAGAAGGAAGTTGCTCAGATCCGCAAGGAAGCGGCTCGTCTGGAAAACTTCTTAGGCGGCATCAAAGAAATGAAGAAGCTGCCGGATGCGATCTTCGTTGTTGACCCGAAGGAAGAACACAACGCGGTTGCGGAAGCGAAGAAGCTGAACATTCCGGTCTTTGCGATGGTTGACACCAACTGCAATCCGGAAGAAGTCGATTTCCCGATTCCTTCCAACGATGACGCGATTCGTTCGGTAAAGCTGATCATCGGCGTACTGGCGGATGCGATCGTTGAAACCAAGGGCGGTCTGTTAAGCTATGCTTACCAGGAAGATCAGGAAGCCGAAGACATCACGATGAAGGAAGTCATCATCAACGTTGAACAGCAGGCGGAAGAAAATGAACGCCGCCGTCGTCAGAGAAACGAAGAACGCCGTCCGCGCAACAACCGCTACGGTGATAACAAGCGTTTCACACCAAGACGCGAAAACGCAGAAGCCGCCAAGGCTGCAGAAGCGGCTCCGGCTGCCGAAGCGAAACCGGCAGAGGCTGCGAAGGAGGCTGAATAATCATGGCAATTACCGCTGCATTAGTTAAAGAACTGCGCGACAGAACCAGCGCGGGCATGATGGACTGCAAAAAAGCCCTGACCGAATGCGACGGCGACATGGAAGCGGCGATCACATGGCTGCGCGAAAAGGGAATCGCCAAAGCGGCGAAGAAGGCTGGCCGGATCGCGGCTGAAGGTCTGACCCGCGTCGTCACCGACGGCAACTGCGCGTGCCTGATCGAAGTCAACTCGGAAACCGATTTCGTCGCCAAGAACGAACAGTTCCTGGATTTGATCAACACGACGGCCGACGTCATTCTGAAAGCTGCGCCGAAGACGGTGGAAGAAGCGTTAGCGCTGGACGTCAACGGAGTAACGCTGGAAAGCAAGTTCATCGACGCCACGGCGACGATCGGCGAAAAGATCACGCTGCGCCGCTTTGAAATCGTTGAAAAAGCAGACAACGACATTTTTGGAACGTATATGCACATGGGCGGCAAGATCAGCGCCTGTGTGGTCATGAAGAACAGCGACAATGCGGAAGTTGCCAAAGATATGGCGATGCAGGTCGCTTCGATGAGCCCGAGCTATGTTTCCCGCAACCACATGCCGGCAGACGTTGTTGAAAAGGAAAGAACCGTTCAGATGGAAATCATGAAGAACGATGAATCCCTGGCCAACAAGCCGGAAAAAGTGCTGCAGGGCATCGTTGAAGGCCGTCTGAGCAAGTCTTTGCAGGAAATGTGCCTGGTTGACCAGCCATTCTTCAAGGATCCGAACCAGAAGGTTTCCCAGGTCCTGAAGGCTGCGAACACGGAAGTTGAAAGCTTCGTTCGTTACGCTGTCGGCGAAGGTCTGGAAAAGCGCGAAGAAAACTTCGCGGAAGAAGTTGCCAAGCAGATCGGCAAATAAGGAAGTCTAGAAAGCGATTGAGCAATCAGTCGCTTTTTTAGTGTTTCGCAAGTCTTGATCCAATTAAAAATCGTAGGGTAAAATTCAGGTAAACTTTCCTTAATGTTCACGCAGCATTCGCGCTCGTAGGCTATACTATCCTTAACTGAAAATGAGGTGAAACATGAAAAGAAATGATTTAGCGGTGCTGCTGGGCTTCAGCTTGATCCTAAGCGGCTGCAGCACCTCCCCTTCCGTGTCCTCAACAGGAATTACGGTATCCCAAACAGAAGCGACGCTCATCCAGCTCGGCGATGATCAGGTTCTCGTCAACGGTCAGCCTGCCGGTGAAACCGGTGCAGTGCAGCTTTCGCACGATATCGTCTATTATCAGGTGGGCCAGGGCGCGGACTACGGCGAAGGCGGGACGGAAGACGAACACAGCGCGGAAGAAGCGCAGGCGCATACTGTGATCACGATTCGCGAACCGGGAACTTACCGCGTCAGCGGAAAACTCAGCGCCGGCCAGATCGCGATTGATTTAGGCGAGGAAGCCAAGGACGATCCCAACGCCGTGGTCAACCTGATTCTTGATCAGGCAGAGATTACCTGTACCGTCGCCCCGGCGATCATAGTTTACAATGCCTATGAATGCGCAAAAGAGGAAGCGCTCAGTATCGTGGATACCCAGGCGGCCGGGTTTAACCTGATTGTTGCCGATGGAACTGAGAACACTGTTTCAGGTGCTTACGTTGCCAGAATCTATAAGGAAGGCACAACCAAAAAGCTGCATAAATACGACGCTGCGATCGAATCCAAGGTCTCGCTGAATCTCAGCGGAGAAACCGCAGGTACCGGCACGCTGATCGTCGAAGCGAGCAACGAAGGCATTGAGACTTCAATGCACATGACAATCAACAGCGGCAGCTGGATCATCCATTCCGCTGACGACAGTTTGAATGCCAATGAAGACGGTGTGTCCGTGATCACGATCAACGGCGGAACTGTGCGGTGCAATGCCGGCGCTGGTCAGGAAGGCGACGGTATTGATTCCAACGGCTGGATTGTCATCAACGGCGGCACGGTCATCGCTGCGGCGAATCCGGCGAGCATGGACAGCGGTCTGGATTCCGATAACGGAATTCTGATTCATGGCGGCACGGTGCTGGCCAGCGGGAATATGTTTGATGAAGTGGATTCCGCATCCACGCAGAACGTAATGGTATTCAGCTTCGCTCAGACGCAGAACGCCGGCGGGAAGCTTGTGCTTTCTGACAGCGCGAGACAGCCGCTGGCCGGCTTCGCTGCCGCCAACGACTACACGGTGCTCGTCTATTCCAGTCCCCAGCTCAGCGAGCAGGACTACACGCTGGCCTATGCGGAAACGATCGAAGGCGAAGACCTCGGCGGTCTGATCGCTCCCGTCACTTCGGCCACGGACCTGACGGCACTGGGCTATAACGGTACCACCCTGGGCAGAGGCATGGGGATGCGGCCGCAGGGAGGCGAATTCTCTGAGGGCGAGTTCCCTGAGGGTGAGTTCCCTGAGGGTGAAGGTCCGCAAGGGGAGATGCCGCAAGGTGAATTCCCGCAAGGGGAACCTCCGGTTGACGAAGCGAACCGGGAAACTGGACGACCGGATCAGGAAGGTCCGATGGGCGGCAAACCGAAAGATGACCGGAGTCCGCAGAACCATGCCGATGTTCCGGCCGGTGAGCTGAACGCTGCGTTTACGGTTCAGTCCGCCATCGCAATGTTCTCCGGAATCCAGGTTCTGGGCGAAGACTAAGCCAGAGGCGGCGCTGACCGCCTTTTCGGTTGTTTTGCGGTCAGGAGAAGCAGCGTTTGTTTTGCGATAGAAACGATAGACAGAACAAATCTGAAAGATTGTCAACAAATTCTGCGTTCTGCTTTTCAAACCGCAGGAAATCGCCTACAATAAAGATAAGCAGGAAAAATAAAAATTTGCGCGCAAGGGTTTGAAAAAGGATGTAAAGCGCCGTTTTGCGACATACACTTTCTATGCGGGAGCGCGATTCTTTAAATTTGATGAACTTGGCGTCAGACTCTAGGAAAACACAGGCGAATATGATAAAATAACGACTGAAAAAGAAGCAATCACAGAATTTATTTCTGATGAAAAAGGAGAGATAACTATGTACAAGCGCATCCTGCTCAAACTCAGCGGAGAAGCTCTGTCCGGACAAGGCACCAATTTCGATCCCGAAATACTGAAATCGCTGGCCAGCCAGATCAAGGAAATTCAGGATCTGGGTGTTGAAATTGCGATCGTCGTCGGCGGGGGCAACTTCATCCGCGGCAAAATGGCGGAAAAAATGGGAATTGAGCGTGTTCAGGCCGACTACATGGGCATGTTGGCAACGGTGATCAACGCGCTGGCGATTCAGAGTTCGCTGGAACAGATCGAAGTGCCGACGCGTGTGCAGACCGCGATCGAGATGAACAAGGTCGCCGAACCGTTTATTGCCCGCCGGGCGATCCGGCATCTGGAAAAGGGCCGCGTCGTGATTTTTGGCGCCGGCACCGGCAGTCCGTTCTTCTCGACCGATACGACCGCAGCGCTGCGGGCTTCCGAGATCAAAGCGGATGTTATTCTGATGGCGAAAAACGGCGTTGACGGCGTGTATTCCGCGGATCCGAAGCTGGATCCCAACGCGGTTAAATATGACCGCCTGACGTACATGGATCTGATTCAGAAGGGACTGGCGGTCATGGACACGACCGCGACTTCCATGTGTATGGACAACCACATCGACCTGATCGTCTTCAATATGAATCAGGAAGGCAACATCAAGCGCGCCGTCATGGGCGAAAGCATCGGCACTATCGTAGAATAAACAGGGAGGAATAATACGATGATGAAAGAAATACTGGATAACAGCCGTTCTAAAATGCAGAAAGCGATCGACACGTTCAGCGAACATCTGGAAACCATCCGCACCGGCCGCGCCAATGCCGGCATGCTTGCGGGTGTGGAAGCCGATTACTACGGCTGCCCGACGCCGATCAATCAGATCAGCTCGATCACCGTGGTAGAAGGCCGCCAGCTGGTTGTCAAGCCTTATGACTCCAGTTCATTAAAAGCGATCGAACATGCGATCAACAAGTCGGATCTGGGATTAAATCCGCAGAACGACGGTTCCGTCATCCGCATTAATGTTCCGGCCCTGACGGAAGAAACCCGTAAGGAATTATGCAAGAAGGTTTCTAAGCTGTCGGAAGAAGCGAAGATCGCGGTCCGCAACCTGCGCAGGGATGCGAATGAAATCGCGAAGAAAGACGACACGCTGACGGAAGACGCGGAAAAAGAATGTCTTGAAAAGATTCAGAAGCTGACGGATGAAATGATTAAGAAAGTCGATTCCGTCGCGGCTGAAAAAGAAAAAGAAATCATGACAGTGTAACGGCAAAGCTCACCTTGTAGTGAGCTTCTTTGATAAGGAGCAACGGTATGGAAGAAAAAATTAGACATGTAGCGATTATTATGGACGGCAACGGACGCTGGGCGAAGAAGCAGGGCAAGGTCCGCACGGCCGGTCATTACCAGGGCGTGGAAAACGTGCGCAACATTGCGATCGCCGCCAACGATCTGGGAGTGGAAGTGCTGACAGTGTTCGCCTTTTCGACGGAGAACTGGAAACGGCCGGAGGAAGAAGTCAGCTATCTGATGAAGCTGCCGTCGGTCTTCTTTAAACGGTTCCTCAAGGAACTGATGGAAAAGAACATCCGGATCACGATGATCGGCGAAATGGATCAGATCCCGAAGGAGACCGCCAAGGTGCTCCAGGCGGCGATCGACGATACGAAGGCCAATACCGGCATGATCCTGAACTTTGCGATGAATTACGGCGGCCGGCGGGAAATTGTGTTAGCCGCCCAGGCCTATGCCCGCGACGTGCGCGACGGCAAGGCCAGCGACACGATCAGCGATGAACAGTTCGGTCAGTATTTGATGGGCGCGCAGTTTCCGCCGCTGGATCTGTTGATCCGCACCAGCGGGGAATACCGGATTTCCAATTTCCTGCTTTGGGAAATCGCGTATGCCGAAATGATCTTTGTCGACGAAGCCTGGCCGGAATTCACGCCGGAGCTTCTCAAGCAATGTCTGGATCAGTTTAAGCAACGTGACCGGCGGTTTGGAGGCGTCAAGTGAAACAGCGCATCCTGACGGCGGTGCTGATCATCGCGGTCGTTTTGCCGCCGTTAATTCTGGGCGGGGCGCTGATCGATCTGTTGATGTTGTTCTGTCTGGTCACGGGGGCGTATGAAATCACGCATTGTCTGAAGACGCCGCGGAAAAATGGATTGATGATCGCGATGATCGCGGTCATGATCGGTTTGGCGTTAGTCAGTCCGGAGTGGCTGGGGGCCGGTCTGGCGCTGACGCTGGTGCTGCTGTTTGCGGCGGCCATTGCGGATCCGCAGCTGAATCTGAACGATATCACGCTGGTTTTCGCGATGCTGACGGTGTTCGTCATGGCTGTGCGCTCGATCATTTCGATTTATGACCGGAATTCGTGGCTGATGATGTATGTGATTCTGGCAACCTATCTGACCGATACCGGCGCTTACTTCTGCGGTTATTTCTTTGGCAAGCATAAGCTGATCGAACGGATTTCCCCAAAGAAGACGGTTGAAGGCGCGATCGGCGGCTGGCTGTGCGGGACGGCAGGAGCGTTTATCTTCGCCTGGGCGATGCTGCCGGAGCTGCCGCTAGGCTTAGCCCTGTTTGGAGCGGCGACGATGGCGGTCGTCGGTCAGCTGGGCGATCTGGCGTTCAGTCTGATCAAGCGGCATGTCGGAATCAAGGACTTCGGTTCGTTTCTTCCCGGACATGGGGGAATTTTGGACCGGATCGACAGCTTACTGTTTAACTTATTGTATTTTACGCTGATTTTAGCGATGGTGGTGTAATATGAAACGTTGTTGTGTATTGGGCGTGACCGGCTCGATCGGCGTGCAGACGGTTGACGTCTGTACAGCGCATCCTGAAGCCTTTCAAATCACGTCGATCAGCGCGGGCCGCAACATCCCGCAGCTGAAAAAACTGATCGCACAGCTGCCGCAGTTAAAAGCGGTCTGCGTGCAGGAGGAAGCGGATTGCCAGCGCCTGGCTCAGGAATATCCTGATCTGGAATGGGTCTGGGGAGAAACCGGGCTGCTGCGCTTAAGCGAACGCGACGATTACGACGTGCTGGTCAACGCGCTGGTCGGTTTTGTCGGCCTGAAGCCGACGCTGCAGGCGATTGAGGCGGGTCACGATATCGCGTTGGCGAATAAGGAAACGCTGGTCGTGGCCGGAGCTTTCGTCAACGCTGCCTGCCGTAAGCATCACGTGGCGCTGCTGCCGATCGACAGCGAGCATTCCGCGATTTTCCAATGTTTGCAGGGCAGCCGCAGGGAACAACTGAGCCGGCTGATCATCACGGCCTCCGGCGGCAGCTTCCGTGATAAAACGCGCGAAGAACTGCGGGGGGTGACGGTCGCTCAGGCGCTGGCGCATCCGAACTGGTCGATGGGTGCTAAAATTACGATCGACAGCGCGACGATGATGAACAAGGGGTTTGAGGTCATTGAAGCGCACTGGCTGTTCGACGTCGATTTTGATCACATCGACGTGCTGATTCATAAAGAAAGCGTGATCCATTCGCTGGTCGAATATCAGGATCACGCTGTGATCGCCCAGCTGGGCACGGCCGACATGCGGCTGCCGATTCAGTATGCCCTGAGCTACCCTGAACGGCTGGAGCTGTTCAACAGTCAGCCATTGGATCTGGCCGCGGTCGGAACACTGCATTTTGCCCCTGCCGATTTTGCCCGCTATCCGCTTTTGGGGTTAGCATATGAAGCAGGAAGAAAACAAGGAACGATGCCGGCGGTGATGAATGCCGCCAATGAGGAAGCCAACGCTGCATTCCGTGAGGGGAAAATTTCATTTTTAGACATTGAGGAGCTGGTGATCGACGCCTGCCGCACACTCGCTTTCACGGAAACACCATCCCTGGATGCGATTTTTGAGGCGGACCGCCAGGCCCGTGAATTTGTGAAATCACATCTGAAAGGAGCCTAAGCAATGGCAATTTTGTATTTTATCATCCTGCTGTCCGTCATTATCATCGTGCATGAATGCGGCCATCTGATCGCCGCAAAGTGTTTCCATGTTTATTGCGGAGAGTTTTCAATCGGTATGGGACCGAAGCTGTGGGCCTGGAAGGGCAAGGAAACGACCTTCACGCTGCGCGCGCTGCCGATCGGCGGTTACGTCGCGATGGCAGGCGAGGAAGGCAGCGAGTTTGAAGGCGTGCCGCATGAGCGGACGATCAAGGGCGTGTCGCATTGGAAGCAGATCATCATCATGCTTGCGGGTGTGATCATGAACTTCGTGCTGGCCTGGCTGATCTTCGCTTCGATCATCCTGATCAACGGCAGCTATAACATCGCGCCCAAAGCGGTGGTCGGCGGCGTGGTCGAAGGATCGCCGGCGGAAGCCGCAGGCTTTGCGGAGGGCGATGTGATCACCAAGGTCGTGTTCGCCGACGGAACCGTCGTCAAGCCGTCCAACTTTTATGAGATCCTGACGTATTCGATGGACAATACCGATCCAGTGACCTACACGCTGAAGCGCGGCGATGAAACACTTGAGAAAACGGTGATGCCAGTGTATAACGAACAAGAACAATCGTGGCTGGTCGGAATCAAGATTCCGCCGGCGACGCAGGTCAAGACCACGCTGCTCAACAGCGGTTATTACGGCGCTCAGTATATGGGGCAGACCGTGAAAGAATTGGTCACCGCTCTGACCCGCTTAGTCAAGGGGATCGGCTTTGAAGATCTGTCCGGGCCGGTCGGGATTTATCAGGTGACTGAGCAGCAGGCCAGTCTGGGATTACAGAACTATATTCTGCTGATCGCGCTGTTGTCGCTGAACGTCGGCGTCTTCAACCTGCTGCCGCTGCCGATCTTAGACGGCGGACGGATTCTGCTGGTGATCGTTGAGATGATTATCGGCAAGCCGCTGAATCAAAAGCTGGAAGCCGGAATCACGGCGGTCGGCGTCGCGCTGGTGCTGCTTTTGATGGTGTACGTCACTTGGCAGGATCTGATGCGGTTGTTTATCTAATAGCTTCATTTCCTCAAAGGCGAGGAAGGCATAGAAATAAACAGGAGGAACGAACATGAGTATTTTAGTCACAGGCGGCACCGGCTTCATCGGCAGCCACACAACGGTGGAACTGATCAACGCCGGCTACGACGTTGTCATCATCGACAACCTGGTCAATTCCTGCAAAGGCGTGATCGACCGGATCGAGAAGATCACAGGCAAGCGTCCGCGCTTTTATGAAAACGATCTGTTGGACAAAGCCGCGGTCGAAAAGGTGTTTGAAGAAAATGAGATCGAAGCGGTCATCCATTTCGCCGGTTTAAAAGCGGTGGGGGAATCGGTGACGATTCCGCTGACGTATTATCATAACAACCTGACCGGCACGCTGATTCTGTGCGAGGTCATGAAGGCGCATAACTGCAAGAAGATCGTATTCTCGTCCAGCGCTACGGTCTACGGCGATCCGCATAAGGTGCCGATCACAGAGGATTTCCCGTTGTCGACAACCAATCCGTACGGATCGACGAAGCTGATGATCGAACGGATCTTAAGCGACGTGTTCGTTTCCGATACGGAATGGAGCATCATGCTGCTGCGCTACTTCAATCCGATCGGCGCACATAAGAGCGGACTGCTGGGAGAAACGCCAAACGGAATTCCGAACAATTTAGTGCCGTACATCGCTCAGGTCGCGACAGGCAAGCGTGAATTTCTGCGGGTCTGGGGCAATGATTACAATACGGTCGACGGAACCGGCGTCCGCGATTACATCCATGTCGTCGATCTGGCGCTGGGCCACATCAAAGCTGTGGAATATGTACTGAAAAACAAGGGTGTGGAAGCAGTCAACCTGGGAACCGGTCACGGCTATTCCGTACTGCAGGTCAAGGACGCCTTTGCCAAAGCGAGCGGCAAAGAAATTCCGTTCAAGATCATGCCGCGCCGGCCGGGCGATATCGCAACCTGCTACGCTGATACGACCAAGGCGAAGAAACTGCTGGGCTGGAGCGCCCAGTATGGCATTGACGAAATGTGTCAGGATTCCTGGCATTTCCAGCAGCAGAATCCGGACGGTATCACCGAATAACAAGACAGGAGCGAGGAAGCGGTCAAAACGACCGCTTTTTTATGAAAATTGGGATCGAAGACGATCGGCAGGTCTGAAGGGAGGTCAGAAATAATTCGGGAGGAATAAGGGGGAGCAGCGCCTGAGGATTGCCGGTTCATCAGATAGTTTAAGAAATTGAACTTTTCGTTGATGGATAACATCATGTGAAAATGTTATCATGAAGACGGAGGGAAGGAAAATGAAAAAATTGATCATTAGTATTCTGTCTTTATTGATGGCCGTGTCGCTCACAGCGTGTTCGTCAGCCAAGGAAGAAACCTTCGAAGGTTCAGCGCAGGGGTACGGCGGAACCGTGACTGCCAAGGTTACGTTCAAAGCCGACAAGATTACCGCGGTTGAAGTCAAGGCCCCGGATGAAACCGAAGGCGTCGGATCCCGGGCAGCCGAAGAACTGCCGGAGAAAATTGTCGCGGCCAACAGCGCGGATGTGGACGTTGTCGCCGGGGCGACGATGACGTCCAAAGCGATCCAGTCGGCCGTGCGCCAGGCAGTAAGCAAGAAAAACGGACAAACGGAAACGGCGGTTCATTTAAACGCCGGCACCTATTCCACAGTTGTCACAGGTCACAATGGTGAAATGACAATTGAAACGACCGTCGATGAAACGTCGATCAAGGAAGTCAGGGTGATCGAGCACACAGAAACGTTTGGCATTGGCTATGGATCCGTGATGACGCCGGTTGAAGTCTTGCCGGAGCGGATCGTAAAACATCAGACAGTCAGCGTTGATAACGTCTCGGCGGCGACCGTGACGTCTTCCGCGATTAAGGCCGGCGTGCGGGACTGTCTCACTCAGGCCGGGGCTGAGGAAACGGCGTTCAGCGAACCGGCACCGATTGCGAATCCGACGGAAAGCGAATATACCGTAGATATCGCGGTCGTCGGCGGGGGAGCTGCGGGACTTACGGCAGCCAATACGGCGCTGGATGAAGGAAAATCGGTGCTCCTGGTTGAAAAAATGGGAATCACTGGAGGATCCACCGTGCAAAGCGGCGGCAATATCTTCGCTGCCGAGACAGCGGCGCAGAAGGCAAACGGCGTAGAAGACAGCGCTGAGGAGCTTTATCAGTTTTTAATGAGCTATGATGAGGATCATCTGTTGAATGAAAAGATGATTCATGACTATGCCTATGGTATCGGCAAGGACTTGGATTATCTGGCCGATAACGGCGTTGCCGTTACCTATGTGACAACCGCCCAGCCGACGCTGACGCCGAACCGCCTGCATTTGACAAGCCCGAAGAATGAAATTGCTTCCGGGATTGGCGGCGGGATTACCGTGCCGCTGACAAAGTCAATGCTGGAAAAGGGCGGAACTTTACTGCTGGAGACTCGCGCAGAAACACTTCTGACGAATGAACAGGGAGAAGTCATCGGCGTTCAGGCGGTGAATCAGGCGGGCGAAACCGTAACGGTGAAAGCCAAAGCGGTGATTCTGACAACCGGCGGGTATGGCTCAAATCCAGAGATGACAGCGCGGTTCGCGGCGTTTAATCCGATTTTCAACTCTGCCGCCAGCAGCACCGGCGACGGTCTGACGATGGCCGGCAAGGTCGGCGCACAGATCTTTGAGTCCGACGGCATGCAGCTGCAGTATGTCGACTTCAATACTGGTGAAACCGGCAGTACCGCTTCCGGACTGGTGGTCGACATGAAGGGAAACCGGCTGGCGAACGAACACAGTTATCAATCTGTTTCCGCAGAAGCCTTTAAGCGTGAAAACAATGCGGTGAATTACTATATCACAGCGACCCGGGACGGCGTCTGCGCGGAAAGCTATCCTACTGTCCAGTATGGCGTCACGCTGGAAAACGCGGTCAAAGCATCCAGCCTGGAAGAGCTGGCGGCATTGATCAAAGCTGATCCGGAAACGCTGAAAGCGACCGTTGCACGCTACAATGAGTTTTGCGAAAAAGGAACGGACGATGATTTTGGCAAACCTTCCGACTATCTGATTCCAGTCGAAGGCGATACCTACTATGCCTTTGCCCGCTATCCGGTTGCGGCGGCGACCTTCGGAGGTTTGGTCATCGATGAAACCGGGCATGTCCTGAATCAGGAGAATCAGGTAATTTCCGGTCTGTACGCGGCGGGAGAAGTCGCGCTGACCGGCGTGTTTGCCAATGTATATCCAAGCTGTGGCTTAGCGATTGGCAATTCGATTCATATGGCCCGCAACGCGGCAGCGGCCGCCTGCGGAGAATAGCAGAAAACGGCGCTTTGCTTTCGCGCCGTTTTCTTGTTACAATGAAATCATGAATATCAATGAGCTGAAATATTTTATTAAGGTTGCGGATCAGCAAAGTCTGTCCAAGGCAGCCAACGAACTGTATATCTCCTATCAGGGACTATCAAAGTCGATTAAAAGCCTGGAAACCGAGTTGAATTGTTCGTTGTTTGAAAAGTCGGGCAGCGGATATAAGCTGACGGAATCCGGTGAGGAATTGTATCATACCGCAAAGCTGATCGTCAGCGAATGGGAAGCGCTTCAGCTTTCCTTACACCAGATCCAGCGACGCCGGAATCATTTTTTTCATATCGGCGTCGCAATGGGCGTCGACACGCCGTTTGCCAATTTCCGCAGTCAGCTTGATTTATTTTTGAGAAAACATAACAACGTCGTCATGATCGACGCCTGGGATTCTTATTGTGAGGAAAAGATTGAAAGCGGAGAGCTGGATATCGCGATCACGTTCGGACCCGTGAATGACGTGCGTTTTGAGTGCACAGTGCTGCTTCAGGGAACGTTGGCAGCTTTAGTCCATCCTGAAAACAGCCTCTGGGAAAGAAAAAGCCTGCGGATCCAGGATTTAGCGGATCAGGAGATCATTACGGTGAACCGTTATTTCCGAAATTACGATATTTTGATGCAAGCCTGTCAAAGCCGTGGGTTTAAGCCACGAATTATACTGAATACCGTAAATTTAACCGCGACGCTGTTAGGCTATCAAGACAGGAAAACGATCGGGATTTCCAATAATTTGTGTTATCCGATGGAGTCCGTGGGCGCCTACAAGGTGATTCCTGTGCTGGATCAGAATACGACCTGTCAGATTAATCTTCTGATCCATCCCCGGCAGCGCGCAAACAAGGAGATTCAGCAGCTGAAGCAAGAGCTGCTGCAATGTTTTTTTGTCAGCGCGGATTGAGTGGGGATAGAATAAAATTCAAAAAAGCAGCTAATTTATATTGAAATAGTTTGAAAGGGGCTTAAAAAGGACGCAAGGCGGAGGCGCTGCCTTCCAGTTCAGAAATCAGGAGATCGTTCTTTATTTCTGTGCAGGAATTTCCGCGCGGACAAAGGACTTTAGTTTTTATCCAAGAGGTCTTGACCTGCCGCTCCGTTGACAAAGAAAGAAGTAAAGTCGATTTCTGATTTTATCCTGATATCATGACAAACCTGTGATATAATAATTTCAATCCATCCTGAAAAATGAGGTATGTCTATGCGGACGTTCTATTTTGCAGTTTCCTGCGTGGCCGTGGCCGCGCTGCTCCTTCTGGATCAGATCGTGAAGAAAAGCGATACGGCAACAATTTCAAATAAGAATTTTTTCCGCTTGGCAATCTGGATGGTTGTGATTGTAACGTTAGCGGAAACTGCCACGCTTTACTTGGAAGGCGCGGAAGCTGCATTGCGAATCCCGCACCTTGTGGCGAATATCCTTGGTTTTTCACTTTCGCCGCTGATTCCTTTGGCGGTTGGCTGTGCGATCGATCATCACCAGAAGAAAGCGTTGTGTCTGCTTGCCATTCCAGCTGTGGTTAATTTTCTAGCTGCGGCAGGTTCTGCTTTCTGGCCGTTGATTTTCTTTGTGAACGCTCAGAATGACTATGGGCGAGGGCCTTTCTTTGGGGTGTATGTGCTTGCCTATACATTTTCTTTGTGTTATCTTTTAATTCAGACTTTATCCGTGATCGAGCGTTATCAGAACAATAACCGTTCCATTCCCATTATGTTGTTTAGTTTTGTTGCGATCGGATGTATGGGACAGGTGCTTTGTCCGCAGCTTCATATCTCGTGGCTGTGCATCTCGTTTGCGATCGTTTTATATTATATGTATTGTTGCGACTTGCTGCATCAGATTGACGGGCTGACAGGGTTGTTGAACCGGCGAATCTACGAATTTAATCTTTCAAAGCTGAATCCACGGAAGACGGATCTGGCTGTGATCATGTTTGATATCGACGATTTCAAAAGTATAAACGACCGCTATGGTCATCCCTATGGTGATCATTGCCTGATGATTGTTTCAATGTGTATCAAGAAGGCTTTTTTCAAATTGGGACTGTGTTTCCGGGTGGGCGGCGACGAGTTCTGCGTCCTGGTCCTCAAGCCCAATCGGAAGGCTGTAGAAAAAGCATGTGAAAATTTTCAAGAGGAATTAGATAAAGTTCGAAGAGAAGAGGAACGTTTGCCAGCTGTGTCGGTTGGATGGACGTTAGCTCAAAATGAACCGGTTGCGGATGTTATCGCCCAGGCGGATCAGAAGATGTATGAACACAAACGCCGGCATAAATCCGATTTATTACCCTGACCGCCATTATACAGCGGTTTTTTCTTTGTGTGAAAGAAGCGTAGATAAATCCATCGCGTCAGCGAAATTGAAACTGAACTGGGAAAGCGGCAGGGAGAAAGAAATGCGGAGATAACGGGGATGCTTAATAATTTACCAGAGTAAACCTTGTTGCCCGAAGCGGACTATGGTACAATGACACCAGCGGCAAAGGAGGAGTTTTATGCCCCGATACGATCAGTTATTTCAGGAAATTGTCCATACGATTAAAGAAGATTACGCCGGCTTTGCGATGGGCCAGGAGCACCATGATCCGCGGCCCTATGTCCATACCATCGGCACGGCGTTTATGAAAAAAGAACTGGATGCGGACTTGTTCTATCGTCAGGTTAATCAATATCTTGCGGAAACCGGCGACCGCAACCTGCGTTTTTCACGCCGTTCTGAGCCCGATTACCAACCGTTCACTAACGGCTTCTTTACAAGACGAAGCGGCGAAATCCTGATCGTCAGCGAAGTACATGGGGAAGACCGGCTGCGGCCGAAGGATGAGATCATCGCGATCAACGGTCAGCCGCTGCGTTTTTATACGGAAACATTGAAGAAACGGGTGTTTTATTCTGAACAGAATGACCGTCAGATCTGGACGGGCTTTCTGAAAATGGCCGATCAGATCACGGTGCGCCGGAACGGACAGACCTGGGATCTCCCGTTGCGCCGCTTTGCCAAGACAGAAATATTAAAAACGAATACGATTACCGTAGATGAAGGGATTGCGGTGTTGAGAATTGAGCGGATTGACGAAACGCTGGAACATCTGGTAGAAGAAAATAAAGCGCTGCTGAATGAAGCGGATTCGATGATTCTGGATCTCAGACGCTGTGAGGAAGGTTGGGAATCGTCGATGTTCTGCCTGCTTCCCTATGTTTTGGACAAATCCGTCCCGGTGTGCGAGGTCATGGAAGGACAGGGGCTTTTGACCCTGTATACGGAGAAAAACTGCCGCCGCCGGATTGCCCAGCTGAAGACGATGACCGCGGACCCGGATCTGGCTCCCATCGCTTACGAAATGATCGAAGAACTGGAAGCGAAAGCGGGTCTGGGCTGGGTTCTGGAAACGGAAGCGGACTGGGGCGCGGAGGAAGATGCTTTGATTCAGCCGATTCACCCAGAGCGCAGAACGGTGCTGATCACCGATCTGTTTACCGCCGGGGTTGCGGAAGAACTGGCCGATCTCGCCTCCCGTTCACCCCGCTGCACGCTTGTCGGAAGACAAAGCAGCGGCCGCTATCAAACGTGCAATCTGATCTCCGTCGTATTCGACGATATGTTTCAGTTGGATTATCCGATCAGCCGCCGCAAAGCCTGGACTGCGGATCAGGCGTCCGGTGTTCGCTGTGATCTTGAAATTGAATGGACACCGCAGGAATGCGATGAAGATCTTCTGATGATAAAAGCGAAAGCGGCTGCCCGGGCCGCGGACAGTTTTTAGTGAATTTAAGTCAGCGCGATAAAGTAGAAAAGCCAGCGGCTGCGGCGGGATTCCCGTTTCACAGCTTCTGGCTTTTTCTTCATAAAAAAGACGGCGGAATCGTTCACGGTGTTCCGTCGCCCAGATCTTATTCCTCGCTGATGAACTGACCTGCCAGGCGGCCATGCGTCACCGCCATGCCAATCGAGTTGCCTGCGCATGGAGTGGAGTAGCCTAAACCGTAGCGTCCGCCTAAGCAGTTGCCCGCGGCATACAGCCCTTTGATCTTCTTGCCGCTCATGTCCAGCACGTTCTGGCGTTTATCGGTAACCAGCCCGGACATGGTGACCATCATCGGCGTCGGCTTGTCGTTCTTCTCGCTCTTGACAGCGTAGAACGGGGCTTCGTCGACTGGAATCATGCAGGATGCGTCTTTGCCGTAATCGGTGTCTTTCCCGGCGTAACAAAGCTGGTTGTAGGCTTCGATCGAGGCCAGGAAGGTTTCTTTCGCCGCTCCGGCATAGCCTAAATAGTCTGCCAGCTCCTCCAGCGTGTCCGCCTTGATGACCGTGGATTCCATACGTTCAGCAACGGTGCAGCCGCGGATAGTGCCGCCTTCCGGTCCGCTGACCAGCGCATCCATATCGTTGATCAGATCAATGTAATATTGTGGCCGGCCGGCATTCGGTCCGCCATGTTCCAGACCCGAAGCACAAACCGATTTCAGCCATTTCTTATCGGTAACTAAGCACAAGGTGCCTTCCGGCTGACGGGCACAGGCAGTTTGCGCCGCGGAGAGGTTGCCTTCATTGGTAAAGCGCTCGCCTTCGCTGTTGAGCCACAGCATCGCGTTGCAGCCCCAAGGACCGCTCGGACCGCCGCCTAAAAGCATGCTTCCGCGCGGCGCCGGTTCGATCATGCCGCCGGCCCAGCAGCCCATCTTGACCGCTTCGCCCTTGCGTCCGCCCATGAAGGAGAAGAAGTCCGGCTGTTCGCCGCCGGCCCGTTCAAAGCGTTCCATGTATTCGTTCAATAAGGCCCAGCACATATCCGCGTTACCGGCATAATCGCCGCCGCACAGGATCACGCCCTTGGCCGTGTTGAATTGAATATAGCTACCATCGCTGGCTTTGCCCGCTACGCCAATGATGTCTTTCGCCTCGTTTTGCAGCAGGACGACCGCTTCCGTGCCGCAATACCACTCGGCGCCTAACTGCTTTGCCTTGTCGATGCAGGCCTGATTGATCAACGGCAGCACTGAGTTTGCCGCGACGCCCTGGATCGGCTGTTCGTTGTACTGACCCATGAACTGCGCTGTGGCCGCCCAGGTTTTGGTGCCCGGAGTCATCGGGTAATCGTAGCGCAGGCAGTCGTACATGTCGTTGCCGGCCTGAATTTTCTCGTAATCCATGTTGGCCTGCATGATCAGCCAGCCTTCCGGCGTATTATCATAGGTATAGGCCTTGGGATCAACGCCCATTTCCCTGGCGACTTCCAGCATGTGATCGAGGGTTGGACCGGAATTGTGGACGTAGGACTTAACGATCGCCGGGAAGCAGCGTCCGCCGGAACGGGTGACGAATTCGTTGACGACTTCGCCCAGATCATAGGTGCCGAAGCCGATATCCTGCTGGAGCTTGGAGTTGAACGCGCCGATATCTTCGCCATACCAGGTAAACAGGTCTTCCTCCATCCGCTCTAAGACTGCGACTTTCAACCCCGCTTCCGCAGCGGCTAAAGCTGCTTGGACGCCGGCGTGACCGCCGCCGACAACGACGACATCGACATCGACTTCCTTAGCATAATCGCTGATGACCGGAGCTTCGCCGAGCCAGTCGCCGGGACCGGAGTAACCGGTGATCCGGCCGGTGGATACGGCCGGTGCGGCCGAGGCATCCGGGGATGCGGCAGGGGTCGTGGATTCCGTGCTGCAGCCGGCTAACAGGCCTGCGGCGGCGACGCCGAACGCACTGGCAGCGGCGCCTTTAATGAAATCACGACGGGAAATTCCTTTTTTGTAACTCATAAGTTCTCCTTCCTCCTAATAATTTAATCAGATAAAATATTTACTGTAGTAAAATAATTTATCTGTGAATATCTTATCACAATAGTTTATAGGAGTAAATTAGTATTCAAAAGTTTATCCCGGAAGTTTCGACAAAGTTTGACTTTCTGACATGATTGAATGATAATTAATTCGGTGATGATATTATGACGATGAATAAAAATGCCGACCGATCGTTGATTCTCGATTCCATGCCGGTAAAGCAGGCTTTAATCCGCCTGGCGGTTCCTTCCATCCTGGCCTCGATGGTCACAACCATCTATAATATCGCGGATACGTTTTTCATCGGTCAGCTGCACAACACGGCGATGATCGCGGCGACGACGGTCGCGATGCCGATCATGATGCTGACGCACGCGTTCGGCGAGTCGATCGGCGTCAGTGCCGGCAGCTATATTTCGCGGCAGCTGGGGGCGGGCCATCGGGATCAGGTCAGCCGGATCGTTCAGACGACGATGACGCTGGTCGTTTTGATCTCCATCGTGCTGCCTATTTTGTTTATTGCTTTCTTAGGTCCGTTGTTGGGCATGTTTGGGGCGGAAGGCGACGTCACGATGTATGTGGCGCAGTATGTGACGATTTTATTAGTCTTTGCGTTTTCGCAGATCATCAAACTGACAATCGTCCATCTGCTGCGGGCGGAAGGCGACGTGAATTTTCCCATGGCCGCGATCTTTGCCGGGGTGGTGGCGAATCTGATCCTTGATCCGATTTTTATGTTCGACTGGGGCCTGAATTTAGGGATCGCCGGCGCGGCGTGGGCAACGGCTGCGGCCCAGTGTCTGTCGTTGGTCATGTTGTTGGGGAGGTTATTGTTTAAAGCGGAGGCTGTGCGCTGGAATCCGCGGGTATGGATGCTGGATAAGGCGGCGGTGCAGGAAATCCTGAGCCTGGGGGTGGCGGTGTTTGCCCGTCAGGCGCTGCCGAGTGTCACTTACAGCTGTCTGGCAATGCAGGCCAGCGTGTATGGAACCGATTTTCTGGCCGGAATCGGCATCGCCAAGAAATGTCTGAATTTAGTCATGTTCGCGATCATCGGCTTCGCGCAGGGGTTCCAGCCGTTTGCGGCGTATAATTATGGCGCCGGCAACCGGCCGCGGCTGAAGCAGGCGCTGAAAAGTGCCTTGACATGGGTAACCGTATACGGCTGTTTTGCGGCGGTCTTCTATCTTACGCTGGCGCCGCAGATCGTGCAGATCTTCTCCCGCGAGGCGGCGGTTATCGAAATGGGCCGGATGATGCTTTATGGCTATGCGGTCTCGATGCCGGTCGTTGGAGCTTATAATATCGCGGCGGTGCTGCTGCAGGCGCTGGGAGAGAAGCGTTCGGCGTTCTTTCTGTCGATTGCCCGCCAGGGTTTGTTTTATATTCCGATCATCTGGGTTCTGCCGTCATTGCTGGGCAAGCTGGGCATCTTCATGGCGCAGCCCTGCGCCGATTATCTGACGATCCTGACGGTGATCTTCTTGTGCCGGCATTTATTTGTCAATTTGATGAAAGGTTAATATTGGTAAGGAAAAACAGGTTTTAACGCGCCCCGGTTTATGGTAGAATACCATTAGACTGGGGTAATGTTACTTATGAGAAAAATGAAGAATAAAACGACGATGCTGCTGGCCGGCGGCCTGGCTGTCGTCTTGATTCTCTTTGCCGCAGCGGCAATTTACTTTGGAATGATCGTGAAAGATCGTTCCGGATCGCAGCTGCCTGAAGAAACGGAAAAGCCGGTGATGGTCGAACAAGGAGGTCAGGAAAAACCGCAGGAAACGCAGGGACTGGACGCCGTCGAGGTCGATCTGGTCAACGCGACGGTCTATCGCTTTGATGAACTGGATTTCCAGTTTGCGATCGCGAAGATCCGGGTGAAGGCGGAAGAACCGATTAATATTTCGCTTGAGCATTTCGCAACGTCTGAAGGCGTCAAGCTGAATGAAATCGACAGCTATCTGGATCAGCTGGATAAGAACGGTTTATATATCGGCAAGCAGAATGTCTGGTTTGAATTGGTGTCCAAGGAAAACAGCTACGTTGCCAATATCTTTGTGCCGATCAAGGATAAAACGGCGCAGTCGGCGGCGATTAACGTCGATTTTGGCGATAACACGCCGATTCAGTTAAATCTGAAAGAAGCGACAGGGACCCGCGAGATGCTGGGGTACGTCGCGGAAGACGTGATCACTGACGGCAAGACATATCAGATGCAGGTCGGCGTCGCTTTCCAGATCGCCAGCGAAGAGATGTATCGAACCTTTGATGATGGCAGCGTGGAGACCGCCGGTCTGCCGTCAACGGCTGAAGTCTATGTGTTCCGACTGGACGCGGTCAGCCTTTGGGGCGATGAGCTGGTTGTTGAAGATGCGGTTTATCAGGTTGAGGGCAGCGGGAATACATTCCAGGCGCTTTCCTCGAATTTCCATTCAGAAAAATACGATAACATCCTGGGTAAAACGATCAAGGAAAAGGACAGCGGCGTTTTATTCTTCATTACGTATAATCCGGAGAAGGAACCGATCACTTATCAAGGCAAGCTGAAGCTGAAGATCAAGGGACAGGAAAACTGGATTGAAATTACCGTCAGTTTATAACGAAGGGGGAAGACGATGAAACAAATCTGGAAAATGGCCTTGGCTTTGGCAATGGCCGTCACGTTCGTTCAGGGTTATCCCTCGGCTAACGGGAAAATCGATGTGAAAGCGGATGAAACCTATCCGATGGGCTGCGGCAATTTCGAGGTCGCTTATGTTACGGATAATGGTGGTTTCAGCACGATTGGCTGCTACAATGACTTTACGCAGGCCAAAAATGAAATGTACGCGCATGGCAACGACGCTGTCGTCCGGCATAGTTCAAGCAAATCACCGACAAAAATTATTGCGATGACCTCAGGCGTAGCGGCCAGCTATTCTTACCGGCGCGGGTATGCTGACGGCAGTTCGCGGCGGGCCTACGCGACGATGGATATTACACAGTATCAGTCGACGACAACTAACGAAAAGATAACTTACGTTACCAGTCACCGTGAAATGATCTATAAAGGAACTTATTCTTACAATACGGGCAATGGTTCCGGCCGGATCGCCGTGAATCTGACTGGTTTTGACGGGTATACCAATCTGGACCAGGTTGATCTGATCCCGACGAAATTCCTGACCAACAACATGCGGATTTTGTTAGGCGGCAACAACGACGGCAGTCCGTGGGAATCACCGTTCTGGGTGCGGCCGCGGCAAAGCTATTATGAGGTTGTGCAAAACGGGAATTATAAAGAACTGATCTATCACTGCTGGTCGTATTGGGCCAAGTCGGATACGCCGCAGGATTATTCGCAGACGATTGGTCCGGCTGAAAGCTGGATGAACGTCGGCGCAGTTTATTACACCAATGATATGCACGCTTTGTATACGGACCGGTATTTCCAGAATCCGGTGATGGTTGAAGGCAGTCCGGCGAAGTATTATAACTACTACGAATTTCTGCCGCTGCGCAGCCGCACGAAATTCAACGGCGATCAGCTGAACGGCTTTTTGAATAGCCGCGGTTATAACGAAGTGGCTTATGATTATGACCATCTTCAGAGCAATCAATCCAAGATGGTGAATTCCGGCTGGTTCTTTGTCAATGCGCAGGAAACCTACGGTGTTAATGCGCTTTTGGCCTTCTGTATGGGACTTTTGGAATCCGGCTGGGGCCGTTCTTCCATTGCGATCAATAAAAACAATCTGTTCGGCTGGAACGCTGTGGATTCCAATCCAAGCGGCAGCGCTGATAAATATGACAACATTGAATCCGCGGTCACGCAGCACATGGCGGTGAATCTGCGTGGGTATCTGGATATTAACGACGCCCGATTCTTCGGTTCTCATTTGGGCAATAAGGGCAGCGGGTTTAACGTCAAATACGCGTCTGACCCATATTGGGGATTAAAGATTGCGGCACTGGCTTATCAGGTCGATAAATATGTTTCTGGCAACGATGGTTCGCTGACGGATTACGGCACCTATTCGCTAGGGGTTATCAATCAATACGACGCCGCGGTTAAGCGTTATGCCGACGAAAATTCACAGACGCTGTATACAACGCGCTATGGCGCAACCTATCAGAATGATTTCACTGTAATTCTGCAGTCGGAGAGCAATGGCTGGACTGGTTTCCCGACGACCAATGGCATCCGTTCAGATGGAGCGCTGGTCCCGCATAAGGGCAACGGCTATGAAGCTTATAACTGGCAGAACAGCGTCGGTTATCTGCAAAGTTCAAAGATTTCCAAGCTGTCCGCCGGAATCTTTGACAACAGTCAGATCGGTAAAGTGCCGACCGGGGACGCAGTCCAGAAAGTAGCTGCAATGACGTGGCAGGACAATTTGATCGCTGTGAACGGTCAGGCCTACCGTCCGGGGATTTACGTCACAGATTCCAATAAAGTGACGCAGAAGCTGGTCGTTTATAACCAGTATTACGATACGAAAGAATTTGAGTTGACAAGTACCGTCTCTGAGAAGGAACAGGTCAGCTTTAAAACGGAGACGCTGGACTTCACGACCCTGGCGGAAGGCAGTTACTTCTTTGAAATCTGTACGGAATACAGCGAGCTGAGCGATTACAACAATAGTTTCTACATCGGCGCGCTGGAAACACTGCCTGAAACGAAGAAAGTCGGCAATAAGACCTTCAGCTTCAGCGTGAAAGATAATGTCCTGTTCATGTCGGTGAAGTTGAGCGGCAGCGAAGAGGGCGGCGATTCCGGCGATCATCTTAAGAGTACCGTGCGCCAGGCACTGTCCAAATTTGAATATGCAGATGAGCATACGCTGCTTATCGAAGGCACAGCGTTTATCAATGGATATGACTTCAAGGAGGATTCCGAGGTTTCACATCAATTGCTTCTGACGAATCTGGAAACCAATGAAGTTACAACGATTGAAGCGGTCACGTCGCTGGCGCCAAATCCGATCAATTTATATGATGGATTTACTTACAGTAAGATCAATTTCAGCGCTTCCGTCGATCTGGCGGCGTTGACGCCGGGCAGCTATTCAGTTAAAATCCAGATCCGCAACGGCGATGTGAAGATGTACGCGAATCTGACCAGCTTCGATTCCAATTTCCTGCCGGAAATGAAGACGTTGGGTGAATATCGTGTGCAGATCGTGCAAAATCAGCTGTATAACTATCGATATGAGATCAATATTGAAAAATCTGATCTGGATTATTCGCTGATTAACAAACCGACAAAACGCAATTCGGCGTTTGACTACACGAAGCTTTCGCTGGAAGGCGGCCGTCTGAATCTCAACGGTATGGCTTGGATTTACAACGCACAGTTCAAAGCAGAAAGTCAAGCTTCCCAGGCCTTGATCGCTGTCGATGAAAATGGCGTGTCTTATCCGTTGGAAGCGCAAAATCAGGCTTGCTCGGTTGACTATGCGGAGATGCTGGGATCGAAATTCAGTATGAAGAATGCCTGCTTTACCAGTGCTGCGGATTTAAGTCAGCTGCCGGAAGGAGATTACCGGCTGTATTTGGATATCAGTGCGGAAGGTTACCGGGATATTTATGAAATGACGGATATTTACTCACGAGCGATTGAAACAGTTACTGTGGACGATCGCAGTTATGCCTTGTTCATTTCTCCGGTTCGCTATCGGATGGTGCTGAGCATCACACAGAATGGGCCGAACACTGACGGCGGTGACGATAAAGGCGATACACCGCCAGCGAATGCCGTGCAGGCATCCGAGCTGCCGGTTGAAGATCAGCCGGTCGAAGTTCCGCGGCCAAGTTCGCTGGTTGTTCCAACCCCGAGCGCTACACCGGGCGGGGAAAACAACGAAGACGAAACACCTGCTGAATAAATGAAAAAATGCAGAAACAGAGCAAAATCTGAAACTGCATTTTTTTATTTTGAGAAATCGTATGATATCGATAGCGCATATCTCCAGGGCTTTTTCTGTCTTTTGTAAAGGAATAATCGCTTATTCCCGTGTCTTGATTTTATGATAATGGTAACGGTTGGACAACAAGGCGACTGCGCCGAAGGTTACTGTACCGATACCGGTTAAGGAATAACCTAGAATCAATTGAGTTACTCCGCCTACAAGAAGACCTACACTGGCAATTCCGCCGATCGTCGTTCCGATTTTATCCGCGGCTGGGGAAGGGGTACGCAGCGCTTTTGATTTCTCGATCAGAGTTTGGGTCATTGCGGATGTATTCGCAGATGCTTTTTGTGTTCGCGCCACGGCGGCCTGCGTCAGATCGTTTGGCGAGGGGATGGAATTTTTGACAGTGACCGATGATTTTTCTTGATTCATAAATACCTCCTGATTTTTTGTTTTTAAACTGGTCGATCCTGGTTTAGATTGAAGCGAAGAAGATTGATTGTAAGATATAAAACCGACCGTCGGTCTTTATGTTTGGTAAGAAACAGGCTGTTGCTTACAGCCTGCTACTAAGTTTAATTGGATTGAATTTTGTAGGGAATCCGATTACTGGACATAGGCTTGGATCAAATCAGCGATTAGCGAATCATCAATTAAATCTAGGCCTAGCTGGATCATCACCGATTGCAGATAGCGCAGCCGGACTTCAGTTTCTTCACTGTTTCGATGAAATAATACGGGATTGGCCCAGTAGTTCAGCAGCATTAAGAAGACTTCTGCGCAAAGCTCAGGCTGTTGGACGTGCAGCGAACCGTCGCGGTTGCCTTCGCGGATGAGTCCGGCAACGATCGGCGCATCCTGTCCAACACAGTTTTGGATTCCGTTAACGACAAAATGCGGATCGAGCTGGGATGCTAAAGCTTGATCCAGCGCATGCGTTTCAGCGTCCGCCGCCAGCTGTCCCAGAATTTTCTTCAGTTTTTCTTTAGCATTTTTACCAGGCGTATTGCGGATCAGTTCCTGAAACCGCTTGTTTACGTACTGAATTCGCCGCTGCATCACTGCATCCAGGATCTGTTCCTTGGATTTGAAATGATGATAAAGTCCGCCCTTGGATAATCCGGTTGCGTCAAGAATGTCTTGAACACTGGTCTGTTCATAGCCCTTTTCAACAAAAAGTCTGGCCGCGGTAACGACGATTTTTTCTAACGTTTGTTCCGGATGTTTATTTCTTGCCATAGCCTCTCCTTATAAACCGACGGTTGGTCTGTATATATCTTATCTAAGATTGTTGCCCGCGTCAAGCGAAAGCGTTTGGACCATAGAAAATACGAGGTGAAATTAGTTTGAGGTTGAAAAAAAGAACTGTCTTGAATCCCTTAAGGAAACCAAGACAGTTCTGTTGATTAATGATGCGGATCAATCATGGTCAGCTGAACCCGGTGACGTTCAGCATCGATCCCGTAAACCCAGACCTTAAGGATGTCGCCGATGGATACAACTTCGCTGGGGTGGGAGATCCGGCCCTGCACCATCTTGGAAACATGGACCAGGCCATCCTCGTGCAGACCGATATCGACGAAAGCGCCGAAATCAACGACGTTGCGAACGACACCTTCCAACTCATCGCCCGGATGCAGATCTTCCAGCGTGAGGACGTCATGCCGCAGCATTGGTCCGTCAAATTGTTCACGGTAATCGCGCAGCGGCTGGGAGATCGCTTCAATCATGTCCTGCAGCGTATACACGTCCGTGTCCAGCTGTTCTGCGGTTTTTTCCAGATTTAACTGGCTCAGTTTCTCCCGGCATTCATCACTGCCTAACTGGCTGATGCCGAACAGCTGACATAAGCGGTGAGCGGCCTGGTAGCTTTCCGGATGGATCGGCGTTTGATCCAGCGGTTCCTCTCCGTCATGAATCCGCAGAAAGCCCGCTGCCTGCTGGAAAGACTTGGCGCCCAGCTTCGGCACTTCCAATAACTGCCGCCGGTTTTCAAAGCGGCCATGTTCGTTGCGGTAGGTTACAATCGCATTGGCAGAGGCTTTTGTCAGGCCCGAAACATGACATAAAAGCTCGCTGGAAGCCGTGTTGACGTCGACGCCGACGCGGTTGACGCTTTTCAAGATTGCGAAATCTAATCGTTCATTTAAAGCCTTTGCGGGCAGATCATGCTGATACTGACCTACGCCGATGCTTTTCGGATCAATTTTAATCAGTTCAGACAAGGGGTCCAGGATTCTTCTTGCGATCGAAACGGCGGAACGCTGCTCAACGTGCAGATCCGGGAATTCCTTCCGCGCTAATTCACTGGCGGAATATACCGAAGCGCCAGCCTCGGAAACGAGCGTGTAATCGACGTTCAGATTTTCTTTCTGAATGATCTCGGCAATGAAGCTTTCGGTTTCCCGGCTGGCTGTACCGTTGCCGATTGCGATGACTTCGATTGGATATTCTTTCAGAATCGACAGAAGTTTAGCTTTGGCTTCAGCTTTTTTGTTCACCGGCGGATGCGGATAGAAAACATCGATTTTCAACATCTTACCCGTAGAATCGATGACAGCCAGCTTACAGCCGGTCCTAAACGCCGGATCGACGCCGAGGATCATTTTGCCTTCCAGCGGCGGCTGCAGAAGCAGACGCTCAACATTCATTGAGAAAATTTCAATCGACTGCGCCTGCGCTTTTTCGCTGAGTTCCCCGCGGACTTCACGCTCAACGCTTGGAAATGCCAGCCGCTTTAACCCGTCCTGCGCCGCTTCCTCAATCAGATTTTGGCAGACGGTTGGGCGGTCATGCGTCACACCGCGGATGGCATAGTTGATCAGAAACGTCTGGTTGTAGTCCAGGGTTACCGTGATGACTTTTTCTTTCTCAGCCCGGTCGATGGCCATAACCCGATGATTTGCCAGTGTGCTGATCTTTTCTTTGTAATCATAATACATCTTATAAACTTTGTTTTCGTCTTCGTGCTTTTTCTTTTCTTTACAGAGAATAAAGCCGTATTTTTCAATTTGTTCCTTGATCTTCCAGCGCAGCTTGGCCTGGTCGCTGATTCGCTCAGCCAGGATATCCTTTGCCCCCTGCAGCGCTTCCTCCACTGTCGGGACCTGATCGTTCAGATATTTTTCAGCCTGAAGCGCCGGATCGCCCGACCGCGGACAGGAAGCGATCCAATCCGCCAGCGGCGTCAGCCCCTTGGCCGCGGCATCCGTCGCGCGGGTTTTGCGCTTTTGTTGATATGGCCGGTAAATATCGTCAACCTGCGAAAGCTTGGTGCAGGCTAAAACCTGTAGACGCAGTTCCTCCGTCAGCTTGCCCTGAGTTTCGATAATCCGCAATACGTCTTCTTTGCGTTTTTCCAGATTGCTTAAATACTGGACCTGCTGCTGAATGAATAAAATTTGTTCTTCGTCCAGTCCCTTTGTCATTTCTTTGCGGTAACGCGCGATAAAAGGAACTGTGTTGCCTTCTTCTAAAAGCTTTAATGTATTTCGCACCTGGGACGGCTCTACGTTTAGCGAAGCCGCCACCGGCTGAATCAGCTGTTCAGTTTCCATATTCATTCCTCCTCGTGATGATTTTTATC
>ERZ1106981.125-NODE-125-length-62623-cov-9.388058_pt1 | contig 62623 bp, 61 predicted proteins | sample MGYA00403692_ERZ1106981 | MGnify/ENA primary metagenome ERZ1106981 (study PRJEB35170, sample SAMEA104062431) | human gut metagenome | biome: human gut; feature: human-associated habitat; material: faeces | place: Denmark | collected 2012-06-22 ... | reverse complement strand
GAATTTTCAAATTCACGCAAAAAAACGCTTGCTTTTTATTATCTAATTTCTTTTGGCTTAAACAGTGTTCAAAATAATAATTCCGGTTTCTCTTGGAGCGCAGCGAAGCGGCTTTGGACTCATTCAAGATTCTTTTTATGGCTATTTCCGAATTTCACAGCGGTCGATCAGTTCCTGAGTCGCTTGCGAATACGTTTCCAAAATCAGCTGATTTTTAGAAATCATAATCAGCGATACCGTTGCCTGCTGCTCAGGAATACTGTAAGCAATCCACTCCGGGGCTTCACCCTGAATTTCATAATATTTACTGCCGGACGGCGTCCCTCCGGAAACATACAGCGTTTCCCCCCGGCGTTTCAGCCCTTCTGCCCGATCTGTCGCTTCAGCCCCTTTCATCAGCCATGAGCGGCAGTAAACATGATCGTGACCCGACAGGACAACATCAACATTGAGATCAGAGAAAGCCTCGGCGTAGGCTTTGCGGGCAGCTATGACTTTTTCATCCTCAGAACGATCTTTTCTGCCGAACAATGAATAATGCATCGTGACAATGATCCAGCGCGGCTGAGTGCGGGCGATCACCTGGCTGAGCTTATCCAGATGGGCTTGTGTATCCTCATCCATACAGTTCAGCGCATAAAACAGCGTATCGCCGTATTCATAATAATAATCCGCTCCTTTATCCAGACGTTGAAACTGACTGGCAAGCAGTTTCTCATTACCCTCATGATTGCCGATATTGATGGCCATTGGAATCTGCTTTAACGCGGCCGGGCTGCGAAAAGCCTGATATTCCTTCAGCGCTTTTTCATCATTGCTGCTGTTGACCTGATCGCCGGCGGTCAGGATGAAACTCACATCCGGGCGCAGCTGGATTAACGTATCCACGGCTTTCTGCCAGTCCGCTTGATTTTCCTCTAGATGTTCCGTCCGAATCTGGACATCACCGACAAATCCGAAAGTCAGCGGCTGTTCAGGCTGAATTGAAAAGGAAACAGCTTCCGAGCGAAGATCATGCTGCAAATCAACAATCTGATAGACAAATGACTGCCCCTCTGGCAGATCACTTAGCTGTCCATGATAACTAAATGTCCCGCCAATTCCCGTCTTCTGTCCCCCCATTAATTTTCGTCCTAATGGGGAAAGCAAAGCACGCTTATCATCACCCGAAGCCCAGATTAATTCATAGGTTCCTTTTTTATCCGTCAGCCAGTTGACGATTACCTGCCCGGATTCACTGCCCTGCTCCAGAATCAGACCGGTCAGATCCAGCGGCTGCGTCCGTGATGATTCACTGGAAGTTTCTAAAGTTTCCAAGTCAAAATAGATATCTGAACTGGATTCATCCCGCTGATGCAGCTCTATCGCCAGAACATTGCGGCCCGGTTTTAAGGCATGGAGATTGCTGATGATAAACGAATCGCTTTCTACTTCATTGACACGGGCAGCGGATCCATATGGATTCTCCGGCGAATATCCGCCGTCACAAACGTTGGAGGCATAGATTAGCTCACCGTTAAGATACATCAAAACTGCGTCATCGTAATGAATTTTACCAGTTAAACATTGAACGTTGCCGAGATCGCCGACATCAAATTCCGTGCGGAAATAATAGGCCGGAATTGCCTTCTGGTCCGGAAGATAATAATTCAGCAGATTCCGAGGGGCTTTCCGGTTGACCATTTTTTCCAATCTGCCGTATTCGGATCCGAACGTCCCTGTCCCTGATTTCCAATCTGAATCATCATAATCCGGCAGAGTCCACTGCCGCAGATCAGTCCCTGCCGGCGTTTCACCGGCATCCCAATACCGCCAGACTGTCCGGCCGCTTTCCACCAAGGTGACCGTCCTTTCCTCAGCCATGGTTTTCAGCGTTCCGTTTCGTTCTTTACTCGTATAGCTTTGCCTGTTGGCTACCGCAAAGAACAGAACAAACGCAATCAAAATCAGGCTGAGCAGCGTGCCCAGAATTAACTTACGGCGTTCCTGTTGATCTGTGTTCTTCATCCTCATGCCTCTCTTTCCCGAGTTTCCTTGCGATTATGGGTATAGCGCTGCAGATCGCCCCAAACATTTTTCTTTCGGCGATAACCGATTAAAGCATTCATTCGTACAAGCATTAAAATAAACCGCAGTCCGACCAGCTCAAAACCACTTAGCAGAATTGTGCGGAGAACATCAAGCCAAGTTAAACGAATATGCCGGGTATGAATCTGCGTGAAAAACGCGATGACGGTCAGAAGACAGCCAAATCCGGCATACACCGCAAAGAATAAAAACATAAACGGAACATTGATCAGATTGAAGAAATACGACAATACAATCGTAAACAGACCAAATACTTCAATATACGGCGACATCAGTTCATACAGCCAGAAGTACAGGAATGAAATGGTTCCCATCAATCCGTATTCTTTCTTCCCGATCGCATAGCGGTAATGCGTAAGACTTTCAAACAAACCGATATGCCAGCGGCGGCGCTGCTTCATCAGATCAAGCAGATTTCCTGGTCCCTGCGACCAGCAGATGGCATCCGGCGCATAACGAATGCTGTAATCCAAATGGTTGGCGCGGCAGAAAACATGCAGCTTCACCACCAGCTCCATATCTTCCCCCATTGTTGAAGGATCATAGCCGCCGGCCAGAATCACCATCTTTTTCTGAAACAGGCCAAACGCGCCGGAAATAATCAAATTCCCATTGAAATGATCCATAAAAATCCGTGAAGCCAGAAAGGAGCGGTCATATTCCAATACCTGCATGGCGACAATCATTTGCTTCGGCAGCGAATACTTTGTGACCTCGCCGTCGACCATTTCAATGCCGTTGGAAATGCGGACCTGACCGCCGCAGGCCACAACCTTATCATTTTCCAGCACCGGTTTGGCAATTTCAAACAGGGAATCTTTCTGCAGCATAGAATCGGCGTCCATGCAGATGAAGTAAGGAAAACGGGAGGCGTTAATCCCCATATTCAGCGTATCGCCCTTGCCGCCGTTCTCTTTCAGGATCAAGGTCAGCTGAATCTTGTTGGATTTTGTTTCATAGATCGCTTTTTCCGCTTTGCAACGAAGCTGACGGCGAATCGGCCGTTCAATCTTCTGCATTTGAAAATAATCAATCATTCGCTGTGCCGTTTCATCCTCAGAGCCATCGTCGATCACGATAATTTCAAATAAAGGATAGTCCTGTCTTAACAAGGTACAAACCGTATCCACAATCGTTGTTTCCTCATTATGCGCAGGCACTAAAATACTGATTGGAATAAAGAATTTGCGCTTCAAATTATTTTTCAGCTCATCATCACGGCGTTTCTGATACAAATCCACGGAGCCCACAATCACGGACAGAAACAGAAATGTACTGTAACCAAATAAATAGGCGACGAAAAAAACATCGACGCAGAACAGAAAAAGTTTAACAGCCTCTACCATCACTCAGCCCCCCCATTTCTGCAGCGGCGGCAGTTCTTCCGCGGATGAATCTGAGAAAATGAACGAATCCGCAATCTCATCCTGCGCTTTCATTCCCAGCCGGTCAGGCTTATTCCCAACGGCGACTTCCAATTCTTCCGCATTGTCCCGCACCCGTAAAATTCCGGAACTCACAGCCTTATAGCGAAGCATCTGGCGTCCATAAGAATCCTTCAGCTGATGAATAATTTCCAAAATAACCTGAGGTTCGGCCAGCTGAAGCAAGGAATCTGAAGCATTGTCCCGCACATACCAGTTATCACTTTGGACTCCGATCAGCAGAACTTTCAGCGTATCTTTCCCCGGGTAGCTCTCCAGAGAAGCGGCGGCGATAGCCGCATATTCCCAATCCTGTTTTTCCCAATCGCTGACGGTCTGGCGAAGAATCACCCCGGCCGGGGCGTAAGGGTACTTGCGAAAATACCGCATCACGGCAAACTTGACTTCCCGATCCGTTTCCGGCTGGGTCAGAAGCGGCATAAGCACTTCCCGGAAGTTGCCGGAAATCATGCGGATAAAATCAATGAAGGCCACTTGATAATGCGGTGTAAACTCCATCCAGTTCTCCCATAAAGCATGGGCAAGCTGTTGTCGATCTCCATGAAATTCCAACAGTCCGTCGCTCACCAGCTTGCGGCTGTGTTCAATTTCATGTCGGGCCATTAAACGATAAGCTTTGACGATATGATCAACACTGCCATGGGCATACAAAGCCATCAAGGCGTTCTCCCGGCAATAGATCGAAGACAAGGCGGTCAGCTGAATCATCGCCGTGGACAGCGGATCATTCGCACCCTCGCCGCACAATCCAAAACGCATGACAAGATAAGCAAAATACGAACGTTCCATTACGCTTTTTTTCATATAAACATCAATCAGTTTTATAAATGCCGGCTTCAGCGTCGGCAGCCATTCCTGCAGCTGTTTTGTGGTCAGCGGATTCTGATTGAGCGCTTCAAGGGTGCCTTCCAGCACGACCAGCTGGTGCGTATGCGTCAGCTTTTTCTTAATTTCATCATCCGCCTTGGCGGAAGAACGTTCAGGAAATAACAGAAAAGTCTTTAATCGGCGCGTCTGATCCTGGATCTGCTTCTCCGTCCGTTTCTGCATCCATTTGTTTTTTCCCAGATAAAACAGATTGTAGCCCAGCATGCACAGACACAGCGTCATATAGACATAAATCAAATAATCGATTCGAATGATCATCCGTACCGCCTCACTTTCCCGCCCAGATATCCTGCAGGGCGTAATACCCCTGCTTCAGACGCGGATGTGAAGTAGGATAACGGCCCCAGCCCTGCAGCGGCATCGCGGTCATGGGAATCGGCGTTGTGCCGTCAGCGGCCAATCCGACTCCGGCATAAATCTCATCAATTTTTAAACCTTCAATTCCATAATGTTCATAATAATCATCATGAATCATCATCTCTGAAGGATTCAGAAAGTTCAGCAGCGACCACGGCAGTCGGATTTCAATGTGATCCCCGTCAATCATAAAGTCGGCCAGGGAATCAAAATCCGGACTGTCCGGATTGGCATTGCCATAGCGAAGATGTCCGGTATCATACGTCTGAGCGATATCCGTTTTGGTATTGGCCAGCTCCTCATGCGGATCATCCGGAATCTGAAGCATGAGCCGAATATCGACAAATTCGGAAGTGTCCTTTGCCGGTTCATTCAAATAGGCGTCTTCAAAATAAACCCGATGCGAATACATCGCCCGCAGTGCTTCATAGCGTTTCTGCACGATCAGCCTGCTATTCTCGGTTCCGTCTAAAATCAACACGAAATCCGCCGGCCGCTCAAACGACCGGGCAATCCCGTCACAGCGGGTACTGCCTGTTTTCGGCGTCGTATCGATTGGAATCCAGAGCTTGTCAACCTCAGGATTATAATTTTCTTTATTGATATAGAGATAGAAAAACTTTTCATCATACCGATAGCTGAGCGACAGCTGTCCAAACGGGGTTGCCGTCTGCTGCACTTGATCCGCTTCCGTCCATTCATTAACATCCCCATCGACATAACAAACACTTTTTTCCTTGCCCGGATCAAAAGTCAGCAGACCGAAGAATTGTTCATTGGTCTGATAATCACTCCAGTAGGGAGTTTTATTCAGGTCGGTGTAGGCCATCGTGTTCCACGTCCGTTTAAACCATTCGTCCTGCCATGTAAAAACAATCGATCCCGCACACTCGGCCGCCATGATATCTTCATAACAGGTCTTTAGCGCGTCGGCCTGATCTGCTTCTGACATCCCGCCCTGAGCCCGGTTCGTATTGCGGTCGCTCTGGGCCCGGCCGCGGGACGTCGGCACTCCGAATTCCGCAATCACCACGGGCATCGTATGATATTGATTCAAGGTGGTCAGATAAGCTCTGTAAGAATTGAAGACCCCTTCGCTGTTTGTAAACTGCCGCTTGTTTTCAACTTCGATTCCCATGACATCCATAAAACCATAATAATCCGGGTAATAGGGATAAACATGGTATGATGCAAATTGTCCGGACAGAAATCGTTCTGTCGTCTGGATATGCTCAACATTCACCTGCTCAAATTTGCGGAAATAATATTCCACCAGCGAATCCCATTCCAGCGGATCGGTGGTCGGCCAGTTGGCAAAGGAGATCAGCCGCTGTGATTTATACGTCTGAGTTTCATATTCTATAATTTTATCCCCAACCTGCGCCAGCATCGCCTCAAACGGCGAAGCCTCTTCCGTGGTGGTCATGTACTTTCCATGATATTGGTTTTTGTGATCCTGCATATGATCAGTATAGGCTACGGTGGTATCTTCCCACTCCACACCCAGGATATAACCTAAAACCCAAGGCGATATATCGTGATTGTACGAACCGCTGCCCAAACCTTCGCCTAAGGAAAAGCGTTTATTCCCATGAATGATGTCTACCAGCGTCCGGCTGTCCTGAATCATCGTATTCATAAAGTCGGGGTCATAAGCATCCCGATGGGAAAACAGCGTATAATCATTCACCCATAGGCCATGAATCAAATATAGAGGTTGTTCACGATCTTTGTTGTATTCCCAAAACGCATTGTAGAAGTCATCCTGAAGCAAGGTATAAACACGGATGCAGTTTGCCCCCATGGCCTGAATTTGATCAAACCACTGCAGATAGGTTTCCTTATCAATCGCATAATCCGTCGCGAAATGGCCTGGAATACCGCTGCCGAGATTCACGCCGCGAATCTCAAACGGCTCCATCCCCTGCCCCTGATCCACCAGGATCGTTTTGCCGTCTACGGCCGTAAACGTTTCCACCGATGTTTTCTGCAGACTTTCCCACTGAAAGTTCATGCCGATGCGGGAAGCCAAAAACAGCCAGCCGGCAGCGAACATCACGACAGCCGTACAGACGATAATAAATTTTTTCATGAGTTCCCTCCTCCTTCCGGCTTAATGATTGTACTTTTTAACAGCGGATTCATGACAGTATTGCTTCAGCACGTCAATATTTTCGTCAAGCCAGGCCAGACGCTCCAGATAAGCTTCATGGAACTGCCGCACTGCTTCTTCATAGGAACGGGGATTTTTTTCTTCCGGTGACAGCTTGTTGCGTTTATCCAGATTTTCCGGATCAAAGCTGTATCCCCAGACGGCAAAATTCCGATCGACAGCCGGCCCCAGATAATCGACAACCGACTGAATGTAGTCGCTGACCTGCGTATCGCTCAAAATTCCCTGACGCAGCTCACGATACCGATGAATCACCTGATTGATGAATCCTTCATCCTTAATCAGCATGGTAAACCAGGGAGCCTGCACTGAAACAAATTGCCGGATCCGATAGTCATCATCAGAGCTGTCGGAAACATTGCCCAGACTGTTATTGAAATCCCAGACAACAGGCTTGAATTTTCCATTGACGTCTTTGTAAAAGAACGTCGACAGATTGCCGGTATCATGCTGCACAAAGACCTCCATCAAAATAAAGTAATCGACAAACTCATCGACATCGATGAAATTCGTAAATCCATAGCGCTGCGTATCATAATCAAAAGAATACAGGGCCTTTTCAAACCGGCTGAGATCCCGTTCTATATAATCCTTCAGCGGTGCTGTCAGCGATTCCTTGCGCGGATAGCGAATATCAAAGAGAGCGTCTTTCCGCAGTATCTGCGTGTATTTTGTAAAATTGTTCATCTGCGTCAGCGGGTCCGGCTGCGTGTCATTGTCCAGTTCGACAAGATAGCCGGTAACATTCCGGGTTTTATTCGGTTCTTCAATTTCTATCCGGCCCTTGCCGCAGCTGACCGTTTCCATCATCACATACACACCGCGATATTCTTGATTGACAATTACTTCGCAAAACCGCACGTCAGGAGCATAGTCCATCAGCTCGCCCGCCAAATTCATCGCTACATAATTCCGCATCAGGGTTTTATCAAGAAAAGGACCGTGCAGCGCCCAGTCATGATTGGCTTCCATCCCCATGATGGAAACCTTTTTATTCTCGCCATTATGATGAATCGTTTTAATCGCAAAGGATTGCTTGTCAAACCAGCGTGAAGTATTACCCCGCACACGGATCCGAATCTGGGTCTTTAAGGACGGCGTATCCTGCGGTGAATTCAGCTTGTCATCCTGATTGATGATTTTCATGTTGCCGATCAGAAATTCTTCTCCGGCGGAAGTCAGCGTCATCTGACGATGGGACTGATCATCTGTATAATAAGGAACACCTGGTATTTCTTCATCCGTTTCAATGACAACCAGCGGCAGATGGGTACTCAGCTTTTCAATATCCACGGCGTTCTCGTCATATTGATATTTTGAAGTTTCCGTTTCCTGAACACAGTCCAGTGCTGTTTCCGGATCGTAAGCCAGACTTGCTTCCCGGTGCTGATGAACCCGCGTCTGGATTTTTCCAAAAGTCAGCTGAGCTGCCGTACTGACTACAACCGCGGCTGCCAGAGTCAGCCACGCTGCTGTCCGTTTACGCATGATCTGCCTCCATTAGCTGCTGATATCATCGTCCTGAGCGACGATATTCACATACTGGACATGTTCAATCTGATATAATTCTTCATCAATCCCCGACATCTTCTGTAAATTTTTTTCATAAGTTTTCCGCGGGATTTCGTAGATCAGCTCAATCGTATCGCGGGTCGTATTTTTCACCCGCAAATCCAGCCGGCCTTCAAAATAATGCGTAATCACCGACATGATCCGTTCTTCTGTACTGCGGGCGCCGCGCACGATCAGCAGCATCCGATTTTCATTTTTAATCCGGCCCAGAAGCAAAAGCACCAGAAAGACTCCGGCGGCGCCCAGACCGGCCGTCATGTAATCTCCAACACCGCACGAGAGACCGGTAACAATGGCCCAGAAGATGTAAACTGTATCCCGCGAATCTTTAATCGCTGTCCGAAAACGCACGATGGACAACGCGCCGACCATACCTAACGATAAGGCGACGTTATTGCCGATAGCGGTCATAACGATGGTTGTCAGCAGTGTTAAAACAACCAGACTGACATTAAACTTCCGGCTGTAAACCGTACCGGCATGCGCCAGATAATACGAAAGATAAATGACGAAGCCCAATACCATGGCAATGAAAATCTGAGCCAGAATCTGACCCGCGTTCAGCGCTTCAATTTGCTGCATTAAATTCGATAAATAAGAACTCATCCAAAATTCCCCCTTTTAATAAAATTCGGTATATCGCAGCCCGATTCGGCGCGCCATACAATATTTGCTGACTGACAATTCACTTTGGTTGCAGCTGCGGATAATATCCCGGACATACGTAAGCAGAAAATGATTATATTTTACTTCAAGAATCGTTTTCCACGGATCCAGCGCCGGCGCCAGCGCCAACTGCGGATCAAAAATATCATAGCGGAATTCATTCGCCTGAATATCACTGTCCAACGTAATTCGGATGCTGTTTTCCGGCAGCACATAGGCTTTGCGCCGATATTCAACCACCGTCTTCGGACGGTAATGCTCACGATTCAGAATCGCATAGCATTCAGCCGCAAAATCTTCACGATAATGCAAGAGCGGCTTATAATTTCCCTGAATCAACTGTTCTGCATCCTCGCGGCTCACCGGCAAGGAACGCTTCAGCTGGTTGGCTCCCTGTTTTTGCTTCATTTCCAAAAAGGCCGTTTCATCCTCAGGATGATAGATCCGCAGACGCAGCTTCCGCCGTTGTTCAACGCCGTCTATCTTGGCGTAGAAATCCCGATCATTCAACGTATCAAAATACAAGGACCGCACCCGATACCCCCCCTTGCAGAAGATCAGTATTATGCTGATCCTGATGAAGAAGAGCGTCCAGCTGACCCTCGAAACGCGTGCGCTGGCTCAAAGATATCAAAAATTTTCGCTCCTGTCTGAGCACTTCATTCATTCGCTGTCCTCCTTCATCATTTCCATCAGCGGCATCGACCAATGATAATCATGAACAATCCGCATTTCCGGAAAAGCTTGATCCACTTTTTCCCAAGCCGCTTCTGCAGCTGCAAGGCCTTTATTTCGGTATGTCTTATCTTCGGTCAGGCCATGTTTTCCGACTTCCTGAAATTCCAGAATACAGTGCAGAGCTTTATCATACTTCGCGGCCAGTTGAGCTTCAGTTTCGATTTTTTCAGCTTCCGCTCCGCAGTCATAATCCATCACCGCAACCTCATCGCAGCCATCCCGAATTAAAGTTTCCAGCTGCTGCGTCAAGCCCTGATCGTCATAATGACGGGGAATACACGCAATGAAGATCAAATCATGCTCCTGCGCAAAACGATAGGCCGCGATCATTCCGGAAACATAAAGCTTCATATTTTCTTCCGGATCTTTTTTCCAGCGTGAACGAGTATACGGCTCGACGTCAACCATCACGCCATCAAAGCGTTCTGCCGGCATTCTCTTTTTGTTATACTGAACCAGTTCTTCCAAATATTGAATCAACGATTGGCCCTCGGACTCATAACCCCAGTCCGTTTCCCCGACCAACGCATAGACTTTCACATTTTGCCCGTGCAGCTGTTTTACGAATTGGGCTGTCTTTTTATGTTCTATCGGAAGACCCAGTTCCTGATACCAGTCCGTGATTTGAAATTGATCAATGATCTCGCCGGCAATTTCAGGCTGCTCAATCCGTTCTTCCTTCCATTCAAACATGCCTTTGCGATGTAAAGGTGATTCAATATTCTTGGGTTTCTGTTTCAATAACTGAACCGCCGCCATGCTTATTCCCAGAATGGCAAACACCGCCAATCCCCATTTTCGCTTCCTCATAGCCTCCCCCTTCCTTCTGTCTTGAAAAGCTTACTTTTTGTGACAGCCTGGATGGATCATATTTCTTGCCGAATCAGAACAAAAAAGACGGATGAATTCCGCCGCTCTTAAGATAAAACTGAAATTTTTAATTAACGCAAAAAGTAAGCTTTAATTGACAGTTTGTTCAAGCAAGGACATGCCCCCTGTTCTGACTTGCTTCTCAAATCATTTTAGACAGAGACTCAATCTATCCTCTGCGATTGCATCAGAAATCAACCTTTATTAGTTTAATCCTTATTCCGTCCGTTCGCGATTGATTTTTTTGAAAGAATATCTCAGAAACAGTAAATTTTAAAGATCAGCATCATCCTTCAAGCGCAATTTGGCACATCGTTGTTTTCATCTAACATACAACTAACCTTGTTAGCCAAAGATTTTTTTATATAGCCAAAGCTCACGTTGATTATAACTTGATTAAAATATAACGAAGTCCCGGTTTTTTTTCAAGAAATTGGCGTTAAGATGCAAATTCAGGCTTTCTAATTCATGAAACGAAGCTGATTGAACTGAAAATTTCAGCTCCTTCCGATTCATAAAGAGAATGGAACCCACGGGTGTCCTAGATTCTTGAGCATCACTTTCAGTGAGTGATTGTGACGCTTGATGATTCTGATCCATCCGATTCTTTTATAACCGCCGATGTGTTTTTACGGGACAAAAAAGCAAACACACAGTCCCTGTTTCATCATACCTGAAATGTTCGGAAAGGCAGATTGAGGTCAGTACAGCCTTTAGATTAAGTCGTTCCATCCCCATGTTTTGTTTGTCTGGGAACTCTTTTCGTCTGCCCGTGATTAAAATCGGCATTGATCTCACCACCTTTGTTTTTTATCTTAGCACAATGCCCGTTACAAACCCGTTACAAAAGACAGCTTCCAATGGAAAAGAACTCCCCTTGGAAGTTCTCAATCATTTTTGTATAAAACAGGCCCCAAGCTGAACTCAGCCCATTCATAACAGCATAAATAATCATGGCGATAGCTGTTTACAAATTGGGGATCACCCTCTAGAAAATGATAGCTGTCGCAGTCCAGCTTATTTGGAATAATCGCAAGGCTGTTCCAGGAGCGAAGCAGAATGTCTTCAATTCCAGCCGCCTGCAGCGCTTCCCGCAAGCCTTTCACCACAATCCGGAAATACCCTTTCTTGCGTGAGTCAATGGAAGCATCTCCCCACAATACCGCACAGGCTTCCGCCGCTGTCACGCTGATCCCGCGCCGGTCGATCAAATAAGCAAGCAGTTCTTTTGATTTGGATCGTTTGAATAAAACCGGATTTTCATCCACAAAGATATCAAAACCGCCGAATGTCTGCACCCTTATCTTACGGCGCGGTAAGACATCGCCGTAAATAAACGTCAGTTCCCGGCGCAGATCCTCCGCCATAACAGGTTTCATCAAATATCCGGTAGCATGCATCTGAATAGCGCCCAAAGCATATTGTTCATGACTGGTTACAAATATGATATGGGCTTCCGGACAGATATCTTTTATCATTTTTGCCAAAACAAGTCCGTTCATGCTGCCCAGCTCAATATCCAGAAAGGCTGTGTCAACCGAGGTGCTGCGGACATAGGCTAAAGCTTTGCTGGGAGCAGTAAAACAATGCAGCGTTCCCTGAGGTACAGCTTCTTTCAGGGCTTCTTCCAGAGCTTTTAATACGAAAGGTTCATCATCCACCGCAATCAAATTCATTCACTCTGCACCTCCTTGGGAATGACAACCGTGACAATAGTCCCCATGCCTTCCTTACTTTGCAAGGTTAATGTTCCTTGGCAGAGAATTGCCAAACGACTCCGTACATTTTCAATACCGATGTGCGACTGCGAATCCCCAGTAATGCTGTCGTTTGATATTCCCGGGCCGTCATCGGCAACACGAACAATGAAAGCTTGATCTGTTTCCTCTGTGCGGATGATAATCTGTCCGCCTTCCTCTCGTTTTAAAACACCGTGACGCACTGCATTTTCCACAATGGGCTGCAGCGTTAGGGAGGGGATGGAAAAATCTCGAGCGGTAATCTCATAAACGATGCGTAGACGATCCTGAAACCGCTGCTGTTCAAGCGCCAGATAATTTTCCGCATGATAAAGCTCTTGTTCAAAAGGAATCGGCGCCTTACTTTTTAACGCATCCATATTCCCTCTCAGGAAACAGGCAAAATCATGAATGGCTTCTTTCGCTTGTTTGGGATCTGCATCGCAGAGCTGACTAATCGTAGTTAGGGCATTGTACAGAAAATGCGGCTGAATTTGAGAAAGCATGATTTCAATTCGGGATTCCATTAATTCTTTTTCCTGCTGCTTCATCAGCAGATCCCGCTCAGACTGAATGTTGACAAAAATAAGCAGCAGCGCCAACGTAACGCCGACGTTGAGAACCGCAATTCCCCGAAAAAACATCTGCAGAACGCCGGCTACCAACGGTATAAAAATATACAGCAGGAAGAAAAATAATTCCCGGCGGGTTAGTTTTTTTCGGCACAAAATGACCAGATAAGTAAAAGAAAGATAACAGAATAACGGCACCCCTTGGGAAATCGCAAACAACGCGCCTCGTTGATATCCATTTTCGGTGATGCGGAAAAAAGCGCCTGTCCATGGACTGAGTACCGCAAAAAATATCTGGACTGCGCACAACAATGCAGCAACAGTTAAAAAACTTCTTCTTGCTTTGGCTGTCAGCTTTAAATATTCAACAAGATATTGGGCAAAAAAATACAGTAAAAAGGCAGAACTGACATAAAACAACAGAGAAAGCAAAGAAAGAATTATGCTCAGATTCTGTGTTGCAACATCTCGAATACACCAATCACCCAAATCTCCTATGATCATCGTGCCGTTGGCAATACTGATCCCTAAAAAGTAACGATTTAGCTTGTATTGATAACGCTGGTCATTCACTAGGTATATAATCGGAATCAAAGATAAGATCAAACAGAAAAGATCCAGCGCAATGTTGGCAATGATCAGATTATCCATAACCCAATCCTCCTATTCTCATAACCAAGCTGAGAACATTATAACAAAACAACATGGAAATTGAACAGTAAGTCACATGATAAAAGAAGCCTCTGCACGCCCATCCAAGGACTGCTTTAAAAATAACGCTTTATCTTGGCTTCTGGAAGTGTTCTTAAAGTTTTGAATCTTACGTTTTCCTATTAAAAAATCAGCGCAGCCGTTTGTCCGGTGCGCTGATGAGAATTAAAATTGAATTGATGATGCTTTCAGATCAGCCTTGCGATTTGTCAATCTGACGCTTCAGGAACACAGCTCCGACGATCAGAACGGCGGCCGCAAAGACCAGAATCCCAATCGCAAACGGAACGATGCTTCCGGTTTTTTTCGTTTCCGGTGCCGGGTCTGCGGCTTTTTCCTTCACCTGTGCTTTCAGACTGTACTGATCGCCTTCTGCCGAATAGGTGCACGTTGTTTCTCCCACCTGCAGAGCTTTTACCGTGAAGCTGTCTTCGTTCTGTGTTACTTCCAGAATGGAGTGATCATATTCCCAGGTTCCGCCCGATGGTACAGGTTTTAACGTAGTTTGTTCACCAACCGTTAATGACAGCGAACCCGGCAGACCACTGATCTTCACCGGCACTTCCGAAAGTCCAATATAATCCGGCCAGGTTTTCAAAGTGATCGAAACTGTTCCTGACTTCACCTTCTTTGTTTCCTTCACCAGCGTTTTATTCTGGCAGATCCACAGTTCCACTTCGGTTCCGTCTTTTTTATCCGTTGTAATTTCAACGGTCAGATCGCCTTTGTACTTTCCGGCTTTCAGCTGCAGACGGTAGCCTGTAAGCCAGCCGGCAGCTTTCTGTTGTTCACGGATCGCGTCGCAGGCATCGCAGGTTCCTTCTTTATGCGGTAAATCAGCGGTTGTCGCCAGACTGGCATTGGTGGAAAAATCACCGCGGATCTCAAGCTGAGCTTCCTTGGATTTCAGCGTTTTGAATGTGTATTCCGGACCCGTTGCCGGGATGGCCTCCCATTGCAGCTGTCTTCCGCAGACGGTGCAGACTTTCTTTTTACTTCCAGCCTTGGTCGCCGTCGCCTTTTCAATAATAATCCAGTCACTCGGCGTATGCTCCGCGATTTCGGCCTTCGCCCCGTCGCCGTCCACACATTCGCGGTAATGCCACGTCGGATCGGACTGCATCGGCCCGTAATCATGTTCATGTACCGGCTGAGGGGTTGGCGTTGGCGTTGGCGTCGGGGTTGGAGTTGGAGATGGAGATGGGGTTGGTTTCGGAGTTACCTTGATTGTCTTTTCCGCCCGCTGAACCCAGGTTCCCCAAGTGACATCACATTGATAGGTTCCGCCATGGCTGACCTGAGCCTGATCAATTTTTAGTGTTGAATTGGTTTGCGAGGCCATCGCGGTCCCGTTAAAACTCCATTGATACGTCACATTGATGCTGACTGGAAGCTTAACTGTCAGCTCCAGCGTTTCACCAGCCTGAATATCCTTGCCTTCAATGACCGGAGCTGCCGAACCGTTTGGCAGACCGGACAAATCTGAATATGCTTTGCCGTTTTCAAACATCAACAGAACCGACGGAACATTTTCAAAGGAATCTGCACTCCAATTCGGTTTGTTCTGCGGCAGGGCCAGAACTTTGAGTCCCGTGCAGTCTTTCAAGGCTTTCGCGCCCAGTTCTGTCAGCTTAAGCAAATTGACTTCGCTGATCGACGTGCAGCCCACAAAAGCTCCCTCACCGATCGTTTGAACCTTGGACAAATCAATCTGACTCAATGATGAGCATTGAGCGAAGGACCGCTTGCCGATTGCACTTAAATCTGGATTCAAGTTCGTCTGCGCTTTCAGCTTCAATGAACCGCAGCCTTCAAAAGCGGAATCCCCCAGGGTCATGACTTGGGATAAATCGACTTCGCCAAGCTTGCTGCATTGATCGAAAGCGCTGGCTCCAATGGAGGTAACATGCGATAAATCTACAGTAGTCAGACTGCTGCAGCCATAGAAGGTCGAAGCATTAATTGTTGTATAATTTTCATTCAATCCGGTTCCGGCTTTTAATGTCAGCTTTTCGCAGTTCTTAAACGCACTGGCACCGATCTCCGTAACCTGAGACAGGTTGATTTCTGATAGATTTTTACAGCCTTCAAAAGCGGATTCACTGATCTGCTTCAGCGCTTCGTTGAATTGCGTATTGGCCGCCAACGTCAGCTGTGTACAGCCGGAAAAAGCTTTCTTTCCCAGCGCTTGTACCTGGGAAAGATCCACAACCCTTAAAGCGGCGCAATCTGCAAAAGCACTCTCGCCGACGGACGTGACTTTTGACAAATTCAAGGACGCTAACTGGGTGCATCCGGCAAAAGCCTGATCTTCAATCTTCATTAACGTATTGGGCAGAACAACGTTCTCCAGCTTCGTCATGCCCTGAAACGCCTGCGCTGAAATCTGGGTCAAAGATGTCTTTTCCAAATCCAGCGTCTTCAAATTCGTTAGGTTCGCACGAATATACTTGATATCGTCGTCATTCATGGCGCCTTCGATGAACAACGCCGCAATCTTTTCCGGTTTTACCTGTCCCTTTTTGATTCTTGTTTCCAGCTCGCCGGCCTTCATCGTCAGCCGCACATAGTTCTCCGGCAGCGTCGTTGGCTGAAAACCCGTCACCGTCACGATAATTTCCGGCAGACTGGCCGTTTTGCCAGGAAGATATCCCGCGCTTAATTCGGCAATGAACGTATAATCCTGAACCTTGGAAGGATCATACGCATCCCCTTTGTTTTTCCACGTTACCTTAATTTCCGCTGCCGTGTTCCCTTGTGAATCGATACCGGTCAGAGTCTTCGGCAGATTCAGCTTATTCTCCGGCGTGCCGACAGCCACACTTTGTTTTGCGATGGCAGACGGCAAAGGATCAAAGGAATCAATCGTCACCTCGCCGTGAGTTTGAGATGTTCGTTTCTTTGAAAGATCGAGATTCGTATTCCAATTCAGGGGCTCCGGATCCGCAAAATGAATTGAAGCCTGATCCTTCTGTTCTGTTGACGGCGTTTGAGCGGCAACAGGCTGCAGCGCGAAGAACATGCCCAGCGACAATCCTGCGATCAAAATCGAATGCCCTCTTTTCTTCTTCATGATATCCCTCCTTTGCATTCAAGTTATTCGGAAACCCTCTGTTATGTGATCCATCCGGTACTGACCAACAGGACTCTCCCATTCGAAAATACCGAAAAAATGCTGAATGATTCCTTTCAGCAGAGATCCTCAAGTTCTATGATTCTATTTTATGATTTCTGCTTTCGAGGATCATTTCGTTCATCAGTCTTTGCAGAATAGGTTCAGAGTTCTTTCCTAATTTTATTATACACGGTATTGTTTCGGTTGGATGCTGCGCCGGCGCAAAGTCATGGAAATGTAAGACTCTCATTCGTTTTTTGAAATTTTTAATTCTGCATCTTTCACTTTGTATTCATAGAAAACCCGCAGAACTAAATTTGCGGGTTGGCAGAATGGAATCATAAACTGAATTCTTTAATGTTTTCGAACATGATTTCTAATTGATCCATTTCTTTTTCGGTATGATAATGTCCGGCATACCATTTTCTATAAGTGAGTTGGTTTTCAATCTGATTGAGCCACTGTTCCGTTGATTTATCGACCTGACTTTGATCGACACCTTCTAAAAACACTTCTGTAGGCTCATATTTTAACGGTACAGTATGACTCAGGACGACATCGACATTCCAATTTTGTTGTTCTAATTGCCGCTGGACATCCTGCTTTATCGCATCGGTTGGCTGTTCGTCCGGCCACCAGCCGAATCCATACATTAACCGAGTCCACTTATCCACACTGTAGGCCCCGCCGATGACTATCGTTCGTTTTCCATCCAGATCAAAGAGCTCGCCATCTTTGGCAAAACAGAGATGAGGATACTCCGCTTCCACGTAAACCTGACCGCCGTGCCATTCTTGAAGTTGATAGCCTGCGATGGTCTGAGGCCGTTTCTCATGGTTGCCATGGATGCAGAAAAGCGTGATCGGAAGGGAACTGAGAAACCGCTTCTTTTCCTGATCCCGCAGTCCTCCGCTGAAGTTAATTCCAGCGTCGCCGAGAATGATCAAAATGTCCTGAGGTTTTGTCTTCTGACTTTTACAAAACTGCTCGACCCGCTCAAACCGGCCATGCGTATCGCCTGTAATATAAATCATCTTTTCCCTCCTTGCCGGGCTGGCTTTACCCTTATCCAGCTTCATGATATTCATTTGAATTATCGATGTCAAGCGTTTGTTCCGCTATAAGAAAAGACCTGGCCGTCAGACCAAGTCTATAATGAAACTGAGTGATGATTATTCACAATCTTCAAACTGTGAATTATACAGGGAAGCGTAGAATCCATTGTCCGCCATCAGAGAATCATGTGTTCCGGCTTCGACGATGTCGCCTTCTTTCATAACCAGAATCAGATCGGCATCCCGAATCGTTGACAGACGGTGAGCAATGATGAAGCTTGTCCGGCCTTTCATCAAGGTTTCCATCCCTTTCTGAATCAGAACTTCGGTCCGGGTGTCTACAGAGGAAGTCGCTTCGTCAAGAATCAGAATCTTCGGATCCGCCAGGAAGGCCCGCGCGATTGTCAACAGCTGCTTCTGACCCTGAGAAATATTGCCGGAATCGCCGTCGATCATCGTCTGATAGCCGTGATCCAGCGTCCGAATGAAGTGATCGACATGTGCTGCCTTCGCCGCCGCGATGACTTCCTGATCCGTCGCATCCAGCCGTCCGTAACGAAGGTTCTCCATCACCGTTCCGTTAAACAGCCAGGCATCCTGAAGCACCATGCCAAACAACGAACGCAGATCAGACCGCCGGTAATTGCGGATATCCTGACCATCCACATAGATCGTACCGCTGTTCAGCTCATAGAAGCGCATCAGCAGCTTAACAATCGTCGTCTTGCCGGCGCCTGTCGGACCGACGATCGCCACGCGCTTGCCGGCATTGATGAACATTGAGAAATCATTGATGATGATCTTATCCGGAATGTAGCCGAAATGGACGTTTTCAAAAGTAACCTGTCCCTGAATCAGGGATTTTCCATGCCGGTCGCGAACCGGAACCGGATTTTCGGTTTCTGCTATTTCTTCTTCTTCATTTAAGAATTCAAAGACACGTTCCGCCGCCGCGGCTGTGGACTGCAGCACATTTACTGCCTGCGACAGCTGATTGATCGGCTGGTTAAAGTTGCGGACATACTGGATGAACGCCTGAATATCACCGATTTCAATAGCGCCCTTAATCGTCAGCCAGCCGCCTAAGATACAAACACCGACATACCCGATATTGCCGATCAAGGTGGTCAGCGGCTGCATCATGCCGCTTAGAAACTGAGATTTCCAGGCTGAATCATACAGCTTCTGGTTGTGCTCACTGAATTCTTGAATTGAACGGGCCTCGCCATTGAAGGCTTTCATGACGATATGCCCGGAATACATTTCTTCAATATGTCCGTTTACCGCGCCCAAAGCCGCCTGCTGACGAGCGAAGAAACGCTGCGAACGCTTGACGATCTGCAGAACCAGAATTGCCGAAAGCGGCAGGACACAGAAGGCCATTAAGGTCATTTCCCAGCTGATCGACAACATGATGATCGTAAAGCCGATGAGCTGAACCATAGCGGTAATGATATTAGCCAATGATTGATTCAACGTTTGCGATACCGTATCGACGTCGTTGGTCGCCCTAGACAGAAGATCACCATGGGAATGCCCGTCGAAGTATTTAAACGGCAGCCGGTCAATCTTTTCCGCCAGCGCTTTGCGCAGATCATAGGAAGCCTTCTGCGCGACGCCGGCCATCAGCCAATGCTGGAAATAATTAAACAAGGCGGATAAGCCGTACAGACACAGTAAGAAAATCAAAATTTCAGCGATCCGGCCGAAGTTGATTCCCCCTGTACCAACCGCTTTGGCATGCAGTCCAACGGCCAGCTCCGTCGTCGCTTTGCCAAGTATCTTCGGTCCGACAACGGTCATCACCGTGGCCACCGCCGCAAACAAAATGCCAAAGAACATCGACAGCGAATAAGGCTTGATATAGCGCAGAAGCTGTTTCATTGTCCCATTGAAATCTTTGGCTTTTTCGCCTGTGCCGCGCATTCCATGACCCCCGCCCATCGGACCGCGGCGCATCGTCGGTTTCGGATTATGTTTAGTGTTCGTCATGACCCAATTCCCCCTTTGACAGCTGCGAATACGCAATTTCCTGGTAGACTTCACAGGTTTTCATCAGCTCATCATGCGTGCCGATGCCGGCGATATGGCCTTTATCCATGACCACGATCTGATCCGCATGCATGATCGATGAAATCCGCTGAGCAACCAACAGCACAGTACTGCCGGTCTTCTCACACAATTCATTCAAAGCCTTTCGCAGCGCGGCATCGGTCTTGAAGTCCAGCGCCGAGAACGAATCGTCAAAGATATAGATTTCCGGATTGCGGACTAACGCACGGGCAATTGACAGCCGCTGCTTCTGACCGCCGGACACATTGGTGCCGCCCTGAGCGATCGGGGAATCATAACCTTCCGGCTTGGAATCAATAAATTCACTGGCCTGCGCAATTTCCGCAGCGCCCTTCAGCTGCGGCCAGTCAGCATTTTCATCCGCATAGCGCAGATTGGATTCAATCGTCCCGGAAAACAGCATGCCCTTCTGCGGAACATAACCAATTTTATGCCGAAGTTCCTGCTGACTGACTTCCCGGATATCCACGCCGTCAACTTCAATCGAGCCGGCCGTGACATCAAAGAAGCGCGGCACCAGGTTCACGATCGTCGACTTGCCTGAACCGGTCGAGCCGATAAAGGCCGTTGTCTGTCCCGGACGAGCTAAGAAGGAAATGTTTTCTACGACATTTTCTTCAGCGCCCGGATAGCGGAAGGCAACATCTTTAAACTCCACATAGCCATGCTGAGCAGGATCGAAAGCCTTCGGCTGTTTCGGATCTTTGATAGAAAGATCACAGTTGAGCACTTCCATGACCCGCTTGATCGAAACCGCTGCCCGCGGCAGCATGACAGAAACCATCGTAATCATCAAAAACGCCATGATAATCTGCATGCTGTATTGGATGAACGCCATCATGTTGCCAACCTGCAGCGTTCCCATATCAATCTGATGACCGCCAACCCAGACGATCAGAATGCCGACGCAATTCATCACCAGCATCATCATCGGCATCAATAAAGCCAAGGTCCGCTGGACAAAGAGATTGGTTTTGGTGACCTCGTTATTAACCTTGTCGAAGCGCTTTTCTTCATGTGCCTGGGTATTGAAAGCCCGGATAACCGGCAGACCGTCCAGGAACTCACGCAGAACCGCGTTCATCTTATCGAGCAGCTTCTGGATGATTGAGAACTTCGGCAGAACAACTGCAAAGGCAATGCCCATGATCGCCATGATAATCACGACGACCAAAGCAATAATCCAGGTCATCGACGCATTCGTGTTGAGCACCTTGATAATCGCTCCGATACCGATGATCGGCGCGTAGACGACGATCCGCATAAACATCACCAGAACCTGCTGAATCTGCTGGACATCGTTGGTCGTTCGGGTGATCAGCGTGCCGGTGGAGAACTGGTTGAACTCCGCCGAGGAAAAGTTCTCAACCTTGCTGAAAACCGCTAAGCGCAGGTTGCGGGAGACGCCGGCGGCAATCCTTGATGCTAGGAAGGTGACGAAGATCGCGCAGATCGTGCCGAACAAAGCAACCCCCAGCATACGCAGACCGCTGCTGAAAATATAGTTGAGCTGAATGGAATCAGTATTGATGCCGATCGCCCGATATTCCATTTTGACAAATTGAGCCGACGCTACCGTTGAAGCGTTCTCAGCCGCATCCTGAATGCCGGCGTTGATCTGCGTCATAACCGCGTCGAATTGTTCCTGCGGCATCTGCGAAAGCAGGGAAAACAGATCTACGTCCTCCGGCAGATTCAATTCCTGAAAGGCCTCGGTTTCTTTAAGGCTCGGAATTGTCAGCACAATCATTTCCGCTGGCGACAGTGCCGCGCTCAGCTGGCTGCGCTGCTCCTCCTCCAGCGAATTCAGGAAATAAACCGGCTCCTGTTCGGCCGTCGGGGCTTTCTTGATCTGCTGAGCACTGGCTTGGCCTGCCTCAACTAAAGTATAGCTGGACTGAAACAGCTGCCGGTCTTCTTCATTCATAAACAGAAACAGCTTTTCCGCTTCGCTTTCCCGGATGACTTCCGGAACCGCACTGCTGATCCCGCTGCTTTGAATTCCGACATCGACGATATCGGCCATGTAATCCGGCAACGCCAGTTCACACTGAGCTTGGGCAAACAACAGCACAATGACCGCCGCGATGGATAACGCGAACGGCTTAAGATATTTGACCATAGGTTACTCCTTTCTCACATTTCCTTAGAACCGCAGTTCGCAGGGTTTTGACAATAATCGACCGTCCGCTCCAGAATTCGGACCAAAGCCAGACTGTCGGCTTCGCCCAGATAGCGGAAATACGCCCCGATCTGTTCGCAGAACTCCTGTTCCCGCTGCTGCATCAGCTGACGTCCCTTTTCCGTAATCTGAATGTAGACGCTGCGCCGGTCGCTGTCAAGAATGACCCGTTCCACCCAGCCCTGCTGCTCAAAGGAGCGGATGCCCTGGGAAACGGCGGCTGGACTGACATGAAAATAATCCTTGATCTGACTCATCTTGATCATCCCTTCGGGATTGAGATGGATAATGCCATGCAGAATCATCATGTCGCGGGGGTTCATCGTCAGTTTCTTCCGGCCGCGGGGTTCGCTGCGCTGACGAAAGACATAAGCCAGCCGCAGAATCTTCTGAGCGATTTCCTGTTCATTCACGTCGATCACCTCTTTTGTCTAAATAGTTAAGCACCTTAATATTTAACTATGTGAACAGATTATACTCCACTCTCTATAAAATGCAAGCGTGTTTTTCATGTTTCCTACAAATTGGGGAAATTGACTATTTTGTGTAAAAAATGTCATATTGTCTTTTTTTGTTTTTCAAGTTGCACCATGAAGCTGCATCCAGCCAAATACTGCAGAATTACGTTTCCGTAGACATGGAAAAAATACAAAAGAAGGCCGTTATGCTTTTTTGGCCTTCCCCTTCATTTTTTGCTTTATTTCTGCTTTTGAATCTGATGATAATTCCCGTTTTAATCGTTATTTGCAGCTTCAGCTCCGGCTACCCGACCCTGAACGACATTGGCCATAATCGCATCGCCGCTCATGCGGTTATTCCCGCTGAGTCCGCCGACAATTTCTCCCGCGGCAAACAAACCGGAAATCGGTTCATCCTGTTGGTTAAGAACCTGAGCTTTGGCATTGATCTTCAAGCCGCCCATCGTATGATGCACACTTGGAATGACCGGCGTTGCATAGAATGGGGCGGTAAGCAGCTTGTCCTCTTCGTTCAGGATCGTCCGGCCGAATTCCGGATCCTGCTTCTGATCAATAGCTGCATTAAACTGCTCAATCGTCTGGGTGAGAACTGCCGGATCGATCTGCAGCTGCTGCGCTAGCGCTTCAATTGTATCGGCTTTAAAGACATATCCCTGCGCAACGGCTTCTTCCAAATCCCGGCCGCCGCTGGTTTTGCCTTCGGTGATATTGCTGTTATGAGCATCCGCCAACAGAAAAGCCTTGTAATGGCTCTGACTGAGAATGGCTTTGGATACCTCTGTTTCACTGCCGTATTCGTTGGTAAAACGCTGTCCCTGTTCGTTGATCAAAAGATTGGAGAACGCAGCGGCGATGCAGTCCGTTCCGCCTAAGTCATAATGCGTGATCTTATTGACCTGAATTTTTTCCATGTCGATCAGCTGAGCCCCGGCAGCCTTGGCCATAACAAGACCATCGCCGGTATCCGTTGCTACATTCGTGGAATGCACCTGTTCGCCCAAATACGGATAAATCGTATTGTATTCTTCCCGCAGTTCAACGCCGGATGCAAATCCTCCGCTGGCTAAAACAACGCCGTTGTTGGCCGTAATCGTATAAGGCGTACCATCGCTTCCCAGCGCTTTAATTCCAACAACTCGGCCTTCATCCAGGATGAGTTCCGTTGCGGCGACATTGGTATAGATTGAGGTATCCGATCCGACGGCCTGAGCCTGCTGGGACAGAATGTCAATCATCTGTGTTGCCGGACGGCCGTAGTCCGCAACCAGACGGCGGCAGCGTTCGATATCCGGTTCAATGACGGCATTATCGCCATTCTTGCCGATGACTACCTTATCGCTCCAATGATAACCGTGTTCCTCAAGCCAGGCATAGCCTTCATCGGCATTCGCGCACGTCCACTCAATCAAATCCGGATCGCCGGTCATTCCGCCGTCTACATAGACGCAGAGCATGTAATATTCTTCACTGTCAAACATCGCTTCGCTGCCGCTGTCCAGATATTGCTGGTACTGTTCTTTTACCTGGTCCTGCCAGTTTTTCATCTGTTCGCAATTGGGTTCCATTGCCAGCAACCTGACTACTTGATCCCGCATCGTATCATTCATTTTTGAACGCTTTGCCAGTTCCGGATCGCCGGTGCTGTAAAAAGCGCCGGAGGTAATCGTCGTGCCTCCAAGATTGCCGGCCTTCTCGACAACAATGACCGAAGCCTTGTTTTCCGCGGCGCTTAAGGCAGCGGATAACCCGGCTCCGCCTCCGCCGACGACAACAACATCCGCATTTAACTGAATTTCATCCCGTGCCTCTGCCGTTGCCTTCGGCTTTGTCTGCAAGGCTTCCACATCGCCTCCCGCTTGTTTTAAACAGGCGGCAGCGGCTTCCAGAATTGCCTTGGAAGTATTGGTGGCGCCGGAAATGGTATCAATATTTAAGGATTGCTGGATAACAATGGCTTCCGGAATAGCCGTCAGCGCCGCATCCGCAATCCCCTCCGTTTCCGCATGTTCTTTGACTGTGACTGCTGTGATTGTCTGGGCATCCACCGTTACCTCGACGGTAACATCCCCATTGTTGCCCTTGGCTGAAGCGCTGTACGTTCCCGCCGTAAACGCTTTTTCTGACGAAGCTGCAGGTGATGAACAGGCCGTTAAACACAAAGCCATCATCAGGGTTAAGATTTTCTTTACTCCGTTCTTCATTGCTTTTTCCTCGCTTTCTAGTTTCATTAAAGACCCGACAGCCACTGTCGGGTCAAGTGCAAATATTCACAACAGCGAATATTTATTTCTGTTTTTGATCTTTTCTTCCATTTGGCTGCCAGGGTGTCCGCATGAATCTCTTATAGAGAAAAGAAGCTCCGATGATTGCGTATCGTTTGTGCTTTTGCAGGGAAATCAGGATCAAAATTAAAAAAAACACTTGCATAACAAATCGTTTTAGTGTAATATATAAAAGCAGTCGGCAAATCGGCTGTTTAATATACATGCGGTAGTGGCGAAATCGGCAGACGCGCACGTTTCAGGGGCGTGTGGGTAAAACCATGTGGGTTCAAGTCCCACCTACCGCACCATATTGATTCTTCAGCTGAACGCAGTGAGCGGGCAGCTTTTTTTGTTTTTATCCATCTTTACTCTCCTCCATCGGATAAGCCAACAGAGATCCGTCCGGACAGAGGAATCATTTGGATATCAATGTGTCGTTTTTTGATTTCTTCTGTCTTTCTTAAGGGATGTTATGCCTTTCCTTAATTTAAATTCAGTTGTATTTACTGTGAATACTCGCAATTTATTTTGACATGCAAATTATTTTCTGCTATACTGTTTCCTCGTTCAGGTTCCTTGTGAACCAACCTGAAAAGAGGATGCATCATCATGAAGAAAAAAACAAAAATTTTAATATCCGTTTTGGTTCTAGCGGCCGCAATTCTGACAGCTGGCAGCTTTTGGGCCGGCAATTATTTAGTGGACTATGCTCTCTATCGGACAGATCAGGCGCCGGAATCTGCCCATGACGGCAAAGCTCCGGTTGGGGAAACGTATGGAAACGAAGAAGCCAACAAAGCTCAGGAACAGGCCTTGACTGATGCTTGGCTGGAAACTGTCAGTATTGAAAAAACGGAGATTGTCAGTGAAGACGGACTGACTCTGCGTGCCCTGCAGTATACCGCGGATCCGTCCGCTCATCGTTATGCCCTGGTTATTCATGGCTACACATCCAACAAAGAAGCGATGCAGACTGAAGCCCGGCACTTTTCCGAACTGGGCTATACTGTGATCACGCCGGACAATCGTGCGCATGGTGAAAGCGGCGGTTCATATATCGGCATGGGCTGGCTCGACCGCAAGGATCTGCTGCTTTGGATCCAACAGATCGTGAATCAGGATTCTCAGGCTGAAATCATCTTATATGGAGTTTCCATGGGCGGTGCAACCGTCATGATGACGGCTGGTGAACAACTACCGGATAACGTCAAAGCTGTGATTGAAGACTGCGGCTACACCTCTGTCTACGATATGTTTAAAAATCAGTTAGACTATCGCTTCGGCCTTCCGGAATTTCCGTTTTTAGCCACTGCCGATGTCATGACCGGAATTCGCGCGGGTTATCATTTCAAGGAGGCCTCCGCTCTTGAGCAGCTGAAAAAAGCATCCGTTCCAATGATGTTTATCCACGGAAGCAACGATACCTATGTGCCGACAGACATGGTTTACCAGGTATTTGAAGCTTGTCCAACTGAAAAAGAATTATTAGTCATTGAAGGTGCTGCCCATGCAGCCAGCGCGGATGTCGATCCTGAATTGTACTGGAATTCTGTTACCGCCTTTCTCAACCGTTTCCTTAATTAAATTGTCAGAATGACTTGCTTGCAGATCATTCAATGGTGAATAAAGAAAAGAAAGAAACCATGTCTTCGCTGTATAGCTAAAGGCATGGTTTTTTTAATCTGGAAATTCCATCTCAATATTTCTTTTTATAGCTTTTTATATTCTATGGATCTTAATCATCATCGACATCATCAAAAATTTTCGAATCAAAAAATTCAATCATAGACATGTTCATGCCTTTGCATATTTTAAATAAGATTTTAATCTTTATATCATCATGAATCCCCTGCATAAACTGCCTAATCGTAGGGTCTGGAACACCTGCATTTTGAGCAAGAGCGTGCAGCGATATATTAAACTCCTCACAAATTTCTTTTATTCTATATCTAACGGCGTCATTTATTTTCATATCACATTTCCCTACTTACCCTTTAAAGGCATTATATAATCCTCGAAAAATATAAATAGACTAGCATTTCTAAAAATTGACTTACTTCATTCGAACGAATATACTAGAATAAAAGTGAGGAGCTTATTATGCAAGCAATGAATGATAAACAAATAGATTCCCATCTTGAGGAGGAAGAATTAAAAATAAAATTGGAAAATTTGTTTAATCAAAGAAAAATGTCTTATGCAAAATTAGAGATCAAAACGGATTACTCTCAAGAAAAGCTAAGAAGCATCATAAAGGGCGAAGTCGATCCAGGAATTAATGAATTAAATACTATACTTAAAGCTCTAGGTTCTAGCTTGATTGAAATTTACAGAAAGAGGCCTCTTTAATTTTTTATTAGTTAGGCATGTAGACTGTATGACCGTACATCATAACAGGATTTAACGGAGTCCCTGTTAAGAAAATTGCGGTTAAAACAATCAAAAATGTTTTTCTCATCTGTACCTCCTTTTTAACAAGCGCTTGTATGATTTGATTATATTAACGTATTCTCTAATTAACAATGACTTATAGTTGCACAAAATAGGTGCCAGAGAATAGTTTTAAGCTAAGGATGTAAGAACAAATTTCAAAAGAGGTAATATATGAATAATAAAGAACTTATCGGCTTGATCATTAGAAACAAAAGGAATGACCTTGATTTAAAGTCTTTGTATGTAGCCAAAAAAGCCAATATATCTGCACCCTATTTTAGTCATATAGAAAATGGACATGTTCATGCCGATCCCTTAGTTTTATCTGCAATATACGATATATTGCAGATCGAGTTTAATAATGACGAAAAATGGCTGAACAAGAAAATCAAAGAAATCAAAATGTTGCACCAATCTATTTATGATTACGACATAGAACATAGGAATAAACTATATGAGAAGATGATCCACGATGAGGAAAAATTGGTTAGTTCTATCTTAATCCTCGATTATTTAATTGCGAAATTAGCCTATAATTCCACAAGTTATAAAAGCGACGAATGCAAAAAAATTATAAATTTTTTAGATTGTGTCCAAGATAGAATGACGGCAGAACAGCAAAACTTCTATATTTATTATGTTGCGGTTTATTATAAAAATGAAAATCAACTCACTAAATCCAAAATTATGTTATATGATTTGTTACAAAAAGGATCGCAAGAAACAATAATTCCAATGATATATTATCAGCTAGGACAAATTGAAACACGATTAAATAACTTAAGCCAGAGTTATTTCTGCAATAAGCAAGCCTTAACTCTATTTGAAAATACCGGAAATATTCGCAGGATATTTCAAGTATTATCCGCTATGGCCTCGATCCAGACGTATGAGAAAAATTATAAAGAAGCGGATAAAAAGTTTCAAGAAGCTATCAAAATGACAAAGATATTAGCTGTTTCTAGTCTTGAAAAAAACATCATATATTGCAACGCTAGTTGGAATGCGATTTGTTCCAAAGATTATAGAAAAGCATTAAAATATTTAGAGCATGTTACAGAACTGAATAATAACCCATCAGAATATTATTTTAACAAAGCATGGAGTTTATATCATCTTAAAAGAAATCAAGAATTAGATGAATTCTTAAAAGATATATCTAAACAACAGGTTAATGATAAGTATATATGGGATTGCCTGACCTTTGTCAAATTATTGAATTCTAAAGGGAACAACAAAGTTATTGAAGATCACCTGCTTCAGATGGAAAACTATATTAGTGTAGAAGGGGATTACGAAGCAAAGGCCTTTCTTTATACGCAGCTAATTAGTTTTTATAAAAGAACTCGCCAGTATAAAAAAGCCTTACACTTTGCAGAAAATTATATTAACAGCTAATCAGTATTCTTTCTGTTGAATCGGGCAATGATTTTTCAACAATGTATTAATCTTAATTCGATCATTTTTGAATTTAGTTATAGCAGTCTATGGATAAGCAAGATTACTGTCCAATGAGAAATTTTGACTGAGGGGGGAATCAAAAAAAAACAATCATAACCCCGATGATGTCCTAAATCATAACTCCCCGGGCATTCATTTACTTTCTTATTTAATCATGAAGTTAAGCAATCTCTGATAAAATTTAAGTCATCCGTCCCGCTTTCCATCATGTTCTCCCTTGGACTCTAAGCAATTTCTTTACACAAACAGACTTTTTAAAAATCGCGTTTTTCTGTTATGAATATAACCTGTTAAAACTAGCTTGCAATACCGAGCGAGCCTTTATCTCGGACTTTAAAATTATAAATAACATGATCATTCTATGTGAATAACAAAAAAGCTTATATATTAGGAGGGATAATGCAATGGAAATAAAAGAATTATTTGCACAGATCACAGAAAGCAATAAAAAAACTGGAAACGAAAATGGAAAGTGTATGAAAAATATATTTGATCTTCTTTATTATGGAGACCTACGCCCATCCGAGGCTATGCCCAAGTCAACAGAATATAATGAAGCCGTAACGGAAACGTCTAAACTCAGTGAAGAAATTGTTGATTATTTACAAAAAGTAATGCCAGATCAAGAAGCTTTAGATTTATTCCGCAACTATGAAGCGGCAGAATCCAATGTTACAGACTTAGAAAAAAAATATGTATTCGAGCTAGGTTTTATGTTAGCCTATAAAATTCATCATCAGATGGCACTAGATGAATTCGGAACTCAGGAAGAAATATAATATGGAAAAAGAACTCATAAGAGAACTTTATCTTGGAAATTTTAGGCCCTTTCATACAGCCCAATCCCAGACAAAACAAATCTGTAGAATAAAAGAAGAACTGGAAGAAATAATGAACGAAATTAAGCACACTAAGGACAATGTGGAAATAGAAAATTTATTGTTCAAACTAGATGAATGTATAAATAAACTGGTCGATGAAAATGGGCTTTTCTATTTTAAAGCAGGAATTAAATTTGCAACTGATTTTTATACAGAGATTAACGATGATGCATTATATAATATTTAATCGTTGAACAAGTCGTTAGGAAGTGAAGAATGCCTCTTCTCCTTAGCTGAGTGCCTTCCATACTTGCCTACAGTCCCAAATATCGTTTTTAAGACTTGGCACATCCAACACCAATAACTTGACTATTGATCTTGAGATAGGATTTTGGTTTTCCCTTTGACTCGCAGGTGTTCCCTCAACATATTTCAATTAGAGTTGCACAAACTGTTTATAAGAACTATCGATAAATAATAATAATTTAATAAGAAATTTCAACGCATTTCAAAAGCGAAGAATAAATGCATTAATAAAAACTAATATACAAAAGATGAATAATACAAAAAGTCGTTTCACTGAAATTGTTAATAACGAAATAAAACATAAAGAAAAGAAAAAACCATGTCTTCGCTGTGAAGCTGAATGCTCCCCTTTGAAGGCATGGTTTTTTTTATATAAAAATTCAGTCTAAGTCTTCGCCGTTGGAGGCGATGACCTTCTTATACCAGGCAAAAGATTTCTTTTTGAACCGCTGTAAGGTTCCCTGACCAAAATCATCACGGTCAACATAAATAAATCCATAACGTTTCGACATCTCACCCGTTCCGGCAGATACCAGATCAATCGGACCCCAGGTCGTATAGCCCAATAAGTCAATCCCATCTCGCTCGACCGCTTCCTTCATCGCCTGAATATGCGCGCGCAGATATTCAATCCGATAGTCATCCTGAATCTCACCGTTTTCATCAGGAACATCCACAGCTCCCAATCCGTTTTCCACAATGAACAGCGGTTTCTGATAGCGGTCATATAACTCGTTCATGGTGATCCGCAAGCCCAGCGGATCGATCTGCCAGCCCCATTGCGAAGCTTCCAGATAGGGGTTTTTAACTCCTTTCATCATATTGCCTTCCCCTTGGAGCTGCGGATCACGGCTGGCAACACGGGAAGAATAGTAGCTGAAGGAAATGAAATCGACCGTATTTTCTTTCAGCAGTTTCTTCTCTTCCTCACTCATCGGCAATTCAAAATGATGCCGTTCAAATTCTTTTAAAGCGTAAGCAGGATAGGCTCCACGGCTCTGAACGTCAATGAAGAAATAGTTTTTATGATTTTCCTGCTGTGCGGCGAACACATCTTCCGGCTTACAGGAATAAGGATAATAACTGCCTGCCGCCAACATGCAGCCCAGCTTGTTTTCCGGATCAATTTCATGTCCGATCTTCACCGCCCAGGCGCTCGCGACCAGTTCATGATGCGCCGCGGTATAGAGCGTTTTAAAGCGATCCTCATCGGATTCAAAACAGATGCCGGCACCCATAAACGAACCGTGAAGCAGCACGTTAATCTCGTTAAATGTCAGCCAGTAATGAACCAATCCCTTATACCGCGTGAATAACGTGGTCACCAAGCGCTTGTAAAAGGTCACCAGCTTGGGATTCCGCCACCCGCCGTAAGCCTTAATCAAATGCATCGGGCAATCAAAGTGGGTAATTGTGACTAACGGTTCAATGCCATAACGGTGACATTCGCGGAAAACTTCCTCATAGAAACGCAGGCCTTCTTCATTGGGCTGTTCTTCATCTCCCTGCGGATAAATCCGGCTCCAGGCGATGCTCATGCGGTAGGTCTTAAATCCCATCTCGCCAAACAGGCGGATATCTTCTTTGTAATGATGATAAAAGTCAATGGCTTGTTTAGCCGGATAATAATAGCCTTCTTCAAAATCCAGCATGCGGCGGTTGCCGGAAACGACAGCCCAGCGTTCACTGCCATGGGGAATGACATCGACGTTGGCCAGTCCGCGCCCACCTTCATTATAAGCCCCTTCGCATTGGTTCGCCGCCGTTGCACCGCCCCATAAAAAATCCTTTCTTAGTGGCATGTTTTTCCTCCTTCATCCTGCCTGCCGCAGGATCATTTCTGCTTTCATTATAAGAAGATCAGAATCTTTTTTCCATGTTCTTTTTTATAGTTTTTTTATAAAAAAACACCATCCAATTGGAGAACTTGAATCGTTCATTAGCCATTCATGGCATCTCCTATGGTAAAATGATGAAGCTTAGTAAGCTCAATTTTATCAGGATTTTTTTATTTTCCTCACCCTACAGCTTGTTATAGGTATCAATAACATTAATGATTGACAGGTACCCTGCACAATTTTAAAGAGTCAAGATATGATTAAATGATTATTTTACAAGAATAAACTTTTTATTAAGGCTTCTTCCAAATGCTTTCATAAAAATCACTATTCTCATCCTCGAATAATCCTTTAACAAAATCTGTATACCTATATTCTTCTAATTTGTCAGTTGTGGCAGCTGATAAAGAAAAATAACAGTGTGGTAATTCACCGAACATTTCTTTTATTTCCAAAAACAAAGAATTATATAGTTCTTCCGTATTTATAGTTGGAGCCAAAGTTTTTTTATCAATTAAAAGAGAAATAAAAACAGCGAAATTATTTTCACTTAAAACTGAATTCATAATGGACTTTTCATTATTATCAACAATTTCTGATTCAAGAGTTGCGGAATGACTAAAAATAATATGAAACTTATATTGAGTCTCATCACCAATAGTCGATGAGAAAATAGGGTCTAGTTTATTATGAAAAAAAGAAGAATAAGTTAATGAATTAAGTATGCCATATAAGTTGTATCGATCGCTATTCGTCATTTCTTCATCCATGAACTGATCCAATCTTGATTTAGGAATCACAATTGCAGCATAAGCTTGATTCTCAGGATAGAGAATGAGATCATAATCCCAGTCCTCAAAATAGAGATCCTTGCGTAAATTTAGTAAATAGCTCTTATATTCATCCATTTCATGTTTAGGTTTAGCTCTGTTAAGTCCTTCTCCATATTGACGAGGTAAACTAAACTCTTCTTTAATTCTATATATACCTAAGAGAACGATGATCAAAGCAAGCGGGAAATAGATAAGTACTTTTAAATGAGAGCCTTTTTTCACAACATCCACTCCTTATTACTGTTTATATAATAAACTGTTTTTATAAGTTAATCAAATGTAGGTACAAGCTTTAATGTTTAGTGAATAGAAAAGCTACAGTCAAAATTATTTTTATTCCAATAAATTTGACTGCAGCCTATTTTTTAATCAATATAAATCAGATTTGGAAATAATGCCAATTATTCAAATCAACTTGAACATATCCGCTGGTTTTATTGTACGATGCTTTAACCCACTGATAACCATCCGATTGAAAGCCAGGGATTAATTCTTCTACCTTCATTTTTGCCCCCGCGGGAACAAAAGTTGGTGTACCTGATGGAATAGAAGTTCTGATATTAGCACCTTTAGCCGAAGCAACTAAGTATAATGGCTTTGGATGATATTTCCTCCGATGTTTGGATCCATAACAGATGTATCTGTTAAAACTACTGTATAATATCCTTTTGTGTCAAGCTGAAAAAAACCATTTATGCCAATTAAATTAGTGTCTTTATTTATTTCATATGATTATTTTGATAAGAGTCAAGATCACTTTTAGACTCATTATTGTCTAGATCTAGAAAAGTAGATGATATCAATTATTCAAAACGATTTAGATTAATTTTCAGAAAAGTAATTATTATTAGCTTAAGATAATTTAATCTCATCCTCAGTGGTATTAAAAAACAAAGCATGTATAAAACAAGCTTGCAAAATAATAATCTATTGCAAATTATAAATATACTGTATAATTTGCATAGAAACATATAAATATTACTATTGGAGGAAATATGAAATTAATCATTGCTTTCATTTTAATTTTATGCACGAGTTGTTCTAATAACACGAAGGTTGATTCTGATCAACAAAGTGAAAAACCAGATAGCACACCCAATTCAGGACTGATTGATAAGCAAAATGAAGAGAATGACAATTCAACTAAGGTAGATGAAATTCAATTTAACTATAAGGTAGAAATTGATCCAATAGAATTTAGACAAACACATTCAGAGATTATCATTGAAGAAGTACAAAAGAATGTGTTTAAGGGGCAATATGATTATATCGATTCTTACTATGTAAACTTGAATACATATAGCGAAATTAGATTGGTTGAAGATGGAGACAAAAATTACTATAGTGAAATTTTAAACTTTAAAGACGCCTCTCTTACTATTGGAAATTGTGTATACAGCTTTAAAGACGGACTTAATCACCACAGTGATTGTGAAAAATTTTGGAGTTTCGAGAATGATGAAATTGCTTATATCTCAACACGTAGTAGATTCGATGAATTCTTGCGAAGTTATAATCAAGAATATTTTGAGAATTCATTAAAATATTTTAGAAGCGATAATTCTTCTAAAGCAAATACTTATCATGAGATATTCACTCAAGAGGTGATTGAGAATTGCCTTAATGCTTTAGTTGAATATGTTGACCAAAATTATGATCTAGATCCAAGTATCCAAAACGATAGTCTTTCAGAAGAGTTAATCCAAGAAAGTATAGCTAAGTTTTCAAAGTAATAGAATTAATATTCTTTGATATTATTGCTCTTACATAAATTATCATATAAACAAGGATCGCCAGACTTCAGTGTGCTATATTCATCTATAATAGTATGATCAACGTATTCTAATAGGCATTTTTCTATATCGTTGATATAGAAAAAGTTACGCTGCATAAAAAATTCTACATAATCATCATTTGTCACTTTCATTTTTAGCTTATTTAAACTAAAGTTATCGTGAGCATTATTTAAATAAATTGCAAAAATATTATGACAATTCAAATTTACCATAGGTTTATTGCTATATTTGACGTTCAGTTTTGGATATGATGTGCATCCATAATTATATAGATATACAAATATACCATCAGTACAAACTTTAATATGAATATTTTGGTTTGTATTTTCTAACTTTAGCGGTAGAAAAAAGAAACAGAGCAATAACAAAGCAAATAAAATTCTTTTTTTTAACTTGGTCATAGAGCTTTTTCCTTATACAGTCTTTATTAATTTATTTTAGCATCTAGCAATAAGAAATACTATATTTAGTTAGATATATTATTTCATAGATAATCACTTTAATTATTAATGATTATTATCAAAGATTCTATTAAAAATTATATTCAGAAGTCTATAATTATACCTTTAAGTCTAAAAATATTTTTTAATTTATTAAATGCGGACTTGCTTTCAATCATGAATTGTATGAAGTTAGAGCCTAGCTTATTTTTTGAAATTTTTAATTAGAATAACTTTATTTAATGAAAAGGTACCTGAATAAATACAATCTAAAAAATTAGCTCTACGAGAATCAAAAAAATCACATTAAACAGTAGAATATCATCGAGAAGAAAGGTATTCTACTATGAAGCTAAAGCGAACTAGTAGAGGACATCTCTAAATTTACATCGTATCAAAAAGATAAACTTACTAGATTTGTCATTGATTCCCTGAATATTAACGAATAGGACTTAAACAAGAAATCAAAAACGTGTCTCTGTTCCTGCAAAGAGAGCAGAATGATCAAAAGAGGATTTAAGAATAGAAAGCAGCGGGTCCAGTGTAAGGATTGCCGACATATCTTTACCTATGATTCCCATATTTCTAAAATCGAAAGAAGCTTGTTTGCAACGGTGTACAAAGGGAACATAATAAAAAACTTAATAATGGACTGCCAATCTTACACAAAGTACCGCCCAAACGAGACTACGGGCGGTATTTTTGTATCATGGCGGAGAAAGGAGGAACTTCCCACGGGGGCTTGACTGAAAAGTTGAGCCTCTTTTTTCATGCCAAAAAACAGGAGGTAAATGCTTATGGCAGATGATAAAACCACAAAAACGCCGGAACAGCCGGTAACGGATAGCGGGCCGGGCAAGGAAACGCCTCCCGCTCCCCCAAAAGAGCCGGAGAAGGTTTCCGTTTCTCCGGAGCCGGAAAAAAAGACGGAACCGGAGGTAAAGAACCCGCAGGTTTCCGTCTATAACTTCGCTGAAATTATGAAGGAAAAGAAGGTCGAGGAACGGGCGGCAGCTCCCAGCGGGGAAAAGCCTGCCCCGGCAAAAACGGAAAAACCGGAAAAGCAGCCGGAGGCTCCGAAAAAAGCGGAGGAAAAACCCAAAGAGCCGGAACAGCCGAAGCGCCGGGGCCGTCCCCCGAAAACAGATAAGGACAAGGCCGCAGCCCCGAAGTCCAAAGCCCCCGCACAGAAACCGGAAAAGGCGGTCAAAAAGGAACCGGAGAAAAAAACGGCTCCAACGATACAGGCCGCTCCCGCTCCGAAAGGACCCGAAAAGCCAAAGGATGCTCCACGCCGGGGCAAGGAGCAGATCATCTATATCAAGCTGAACGAACTCCACGCCTTCAAGAACCATCCCTTTGAAGTCCGGGATGATGAAGAAATGCGGGCTATGGTGTCCAGCGTCAAGGACAAGGGCGTGACCCAGCCCGCTATCGTCCGTCCCCGTGAGGATGGCGGCTATGAGATCGTGTCCGGCCACCGCCGCCAGAAAGCCAGTGAGCTTGCCGGATATGCGGATATGCCCTGTATCGTCCGAAATCTGACAGATGATGAAGCCATCACACAGATGGTGGAGGACAATCTGAACCAGCGTGAAGAAATCCTCCCCAGTGAGCGGGCCAAAGCCTTAAAAATGCAGCTTGAAGCCATCAAGCACCAGGGCTCCCGCACTTCGGGCCAGATTGACCCGAAGGACGCAGGTAAACGCTCCAACGAGATCGTGGCCGAGCGCAATAAGATGGCGGTCAAGCAGGTGCAGCGGTATATCCGTCTCAATGAGCTGGTTCCAGACCTGATGAAGCTGATGGATGAAAAAAAGCTGGGTTTTACTACGGCGGTGGAGCTTTCCTATATCGGCAAGAAGAACCAGAACTATATCGCCGTCGCCATTGACAGCCAGCAGTCCTCGCCTTCACAGGCGCAGGCAAAGCGTATGCGTGAGTTGGACGAAAAGAAGCTGCTCAACGGGGATGTGATCGACGGCATTATGATGGAGGACAAAAAGGAGGTAGACAAAGTGATTTTGACAGGTGCGGAACTGAGCAAGTATTTCGGCAAGGAAACTACGCCGAGGGAAATGAAGGACCAGATCATCAAGCTGCTGGACGACTGGAAGGGTCAGCAGAAGGAACACGAAAAGCCGGAGAAGAAAACCGAACAGGAAAAGTAAGCTAAAACTTCGGGTCAGCATGGCCCGAGGATTGCGGGGCTCTGCCCCGCGCCCCGAAGCTCTGGAGATATAAATTATTCCCCGTCGCCAGTTATTCCGTAGCATAGCCGGGAAAATCAGTCAAGGGCAGCGCCGCCGCAGGCGGTGCCAGAGGCACCCTTGACGGATTTCTCCCGGTTATGCTTTTTCCCGGTCAAGCGACGGGGATATAAATTCTCCAGAGCCGTTCCCCTTCCCGGGGGAAGGGGCGGAGGGGTTGGGCGAACTCTTGCTTTTCCCTAAACCAAAACAGAAATGGAGGCTCAACCAATGAAACGACCTTTAGCGTACCTGACCGCCGCATGGAGCGGCGAGCCGGATGTTGATATGGAGCTGGCGGCCCACTACTGCCGTCTTGCTTATGAGGCGGGCTTTTCCCCGATCTGCCCGCTCTTGTATCTGCCGCTGTTTTTGAATGACAGCGTTCCCGAGGAACACAAGGCCGGGATTGATATGCGCCGGGATATGCTGCGGCGCTCCCACACCCTGATCGTCTGCGGCAGCGCTGTGGATGAGGATGTAAAAAACGATATTGCGGTTGCCGGGCGGCTGGGCATTGCGGCGACCACACTGGAAGGGGTGCTTGCCGTGAAGGGACACGGCACCCCGGGCCATGCCGGACATTAAGCTGGGAAGCCTTTTCGACGGGATCGGCGTGTTCCCTCTGGCTGCTTCCCGGTGCGGTATCCGTCCGGTATGGGCCAGCGAGATTGAAAAAGCGCCCATCTCCATAACCAAAAGGCACTTTCCCGACATGGTGCATTTGGGGGATATTACGAAGGTGGACGGCGGGAAAATCCCACCTGTCCATATAATTACCTTCGGTTCCCCCTGTCAGAACCTTTCTCTGATTGGCAACCGCTCCGGCCTTGCCGGGGCAAAATCAAGCCTGTTCTATCAGGCGTTTCGTATCATACAGGAAATGAGGGATGCTACTGATAACCTATATCCAGCTATCGCTGTTTGGGAAAACGTCATGGGAGCGTTTTCTACAAATGACCGGATGGACTTTAGAGCCGTCCTATCCGCCTTCTCGGACACCGAAGTTCCAATGCCTCCTTCGGGAAGATGGGGAAACGCCGGAATGGTGCGAGGGGGAACGCCTGATGTGTGCTGGCGGCTCATGGACGCCCAGTATTGGGCAGGCTCCCGAAGGCTGGCACGAAGGCAGCGGATTTTCGTCGTGGCGGATTTTGGAGGCAGACGTGCCGCAGACATACTATTTAAGCCCCGTCCAATGCTCCCACTTCCTCCGCCTTGCGGAGAGGGCGGGCGGGCCGCCGCCGAAGGAGATAGAACAGCTTCTTTTGAAACAGGGTGGCAGATACCAGTCATCCACCCCTTTCAGTGCTTCCGTATGCGGGGAGCGGCAAAAAGGCAGGAAGAAACGGCCTTCCGAAACAGCTTCGGATTACCAACTGACCCTTTTCCCACTCTTTTAGCCAGTGATGTAACGCCCTTTGCCTTCTGGTATGAGGGCGACCCGGAGGGCGGCTGTATCCGTTTTCTGACGGAAACGGAAAGCGAACGGCTGATGGGGCTGCCGGAGGGCTGGACAAAGTACGGGGCGGACGGCGTGGAGATCCGGCCTCTGCAACGTTACAAGGCGCTGGGAAATGCGATTGCCCTCCCTTGCGCCGATTACATTATGGCCGGGATTTATGAGGTGCTGGCTGACCGGGCCGGAAAGGAGGAATAAGCCCATGTTTGAAGCCTATATAACCAACACCGCCCTGTACCCCTTGATGGGGATCGAGGTAGGGACAACGGTACATTTCCCCATGACGACACAGGAGTTGCAGGCCGCCCTTGCCAAAATCGGGATAGACGGAAAACGGTACAGCGAAGTGTTCTTTACCAGCTTTGACAGTGATGTGCTGGGGCTCTACGATCATCTCTACGAATGTGAGAACATCGACGAGCTGAACGAGCTGGGCCACGCCCTGCTGGAAGTACGGGATAAGGGCGGACTGGAAACCTTTGAAGCCGCTCTTGTCTTGGGAAACCACACACGGAGCGTGAAGGATTTGATAAACCTGACCCAGAACCTTGACCTGTACCGCTTTTACCCGGATATTTCTGATGATGAAGGGCTGGGCCGTCTTTACGCCGACGAGCTTGGGACCATCGACATACCGGAGCACATTCAGAACTACTTCGATTATGAGGCATACGGGCGGGATGTGCGTATCAACGAGGGCGGCGTATTCGCTCCCGGTGGGTACGTGTCGGCAGTCCCGGAGGGCTTCAAGGAGTATTACCACGGGCCGCAGGACATTCCGCCGGAACACCGGATATTTGCCTATCCTGAAAAGGCCGAGCCTGTCCACTCCATTCTCGCTGCACTCAAACGGTTTCAAGAAGCCCCGCCCGCTCCGAAAAAGGACAAGGCGGGGCCTTCCCATGAAGAACGGTAAGACTTCGGGCCAGCATGGCCCGAAGCATGAAGGAGGTGCATACCATCAACTATTACCCTATCAATGAAGGGGCCGCCCGTCGGGCAAAGGAAATGAACAGCTTTTCCGACTACAAGGAAGGGAGCGCAACGGCGGAATACCGGGCAATGGTGGACAAGGCCGCCGCCATAGCGGAACAGCAGAAATCCCGGGTGGACCCCATGTACCATGAGAAGATCGACCATCTGTTAGACACCTACGCTCGCAAGCTGGCCGAAAACATGAACCAGGGATTTGTCATTGACGCAAGGGTTCCCTCTGTGATGATCGCCGGACCTGCCAATTTCCCGGTGGGAAAAAAGGAAAAGCAAAACCGGGCTCGGGACAGCAACATGGAGGAATGGCGGTATATTCAAGGGCTTCTGGATAAGATACGCAGTACCGGCATGGGCGGGATCAGCGCCGATGACCCGGCAGCGATTGAAAAGCTCCAGAAGAAGCTGGACGGGCTGGAACGCTCCCAGCTCATTATGAAGGAGGTCAACGCCTATTACCGCAAGCATGGCAAACTGGATGGCTGTGCGCTGCTATCGCCGGACCAGATCGAAAAGCTGAAAGCAAGCATGGCGTCAAGCTGGCGGAGCGACCCGAGGCCCTTTGAAAGCTACCAGCTTACCAACAACAATGCGGAGATCCGCCGGGTAAAGGCCCGTATCGAACAGCTTTCCAAACAGGCACAGCGGGAGTTTTCCGGCTGGGAATTCGACGGGGGCCGTGTGGAGATGAACCGGGAGGACAACCGCTTGCAGGTATTCTTTGATGGAAAGCCTGACGCAGACACCCGGGCCGAGCTGAAAAGCAGCGGCTTTCGCTGGGCTCCCAGCGTAGGCGCATGGCAGAGGCAGCTCACGGACAACGCCATCCGGGCGGCTGACCGTCTGGAATGTATCAAGCCGCTGTCCGGCGAAAAGCCCTCCCAGCTTCAAAAGAAGCCCTCTATCTTGCAGACCATGCGGGAACAGGGCGAAAAAGTCCAGACGGAGCCGGAAAAGAAAGCTCCGTCCGGCAGGGATGCCGAGCGGTAAGCCTCGGGCCACATTGGCCCGAGGTTTTCTGTTCCCCGATATTGTACGGGGGCCTCCCGGATAGCGGGGACCCCGACGGAAAGGAGGTTTTATGCAGGAAGAAGTAAACCAAAAAACGGTTGCCCTTTCGATCAGGACAACGAAGCTCACAGGAAAAGTGCTGGCTGCCGCTCTTGGCAAGGTGGTTCGGGCGCTGCAAAAGCACCACCAGAAGGCGCTGACCCCGCAGGGACGCCAGAGCGTGAAAAAGCTGATGAACCACTATGGCGGCAAAAGTGCCATGCCCTATGTGGGAGCTCCAAAGGAGTTTGACCGGATCGCGAAGGAGTTCCATGTGGACTACGCTTTCCATAAAGTGAGCCCCGGTCATTACCTGCTGTTTTTCAAAGCCAATCAGGCGGACGCTATCACGGCGGCCTTCCAGAAGTACAGCGCAAAGGTGCTGAACAAAGAGCAGGACAAGGCTTCCATCCTCGGTCAGCTTCGGAAATTCACGGAGCAAATCAGGACGCAGGCAAAGGAAAAGCAGCGGACCAGAGAGGCGGTGAAGGACGGACGTTGAGTGACAAGATCAGAAAATATGTGCTCCCAAACCTGCCGTACCTCTTTGTGTTCTGGTTTTTCTCCAAAATCGGGACGGCCTACCGGATCGCCCCCGACACAGACTTCGGGACAAAGCTCATGGGGATGCTTGATACCTTCCCCAAAGCCTTTGAAACCTACTGGCCGGGGCTGGGAGGTATTGACCTGCTGGTGGGCCTTGCCGGTGCGGCTGGGATGTATCTGCTGATACAGTCAAAGATCAGGCAGGCGAAAAAATTCCGGCGGGATGCGGAGTACGGCACCGCCCGCTTTGGAACAAAGGAAGATATAAAGCCATTTGTTGACCCTAAATTTCAGAACAATGTCATTCTGACCGGGACGGAGTTCCTTACCATGAACACCCGTCCGAAGATACCCGCCAATGCCCGGAACCTAAACGCCTGTGTCATCGGATCGTCCGGCTCGGGAAAGACAAGGTTCTGGTTGACCCCGCAGCTCCTTCAAGCCCATTCCTCGTATGTGGTGGTAGACCCGAAGGGCGGCACTCTCGACCAGTGCGGGCGGTTTCTGCAACGGGAGAAATACAGGGTGCGGGTGTTCAACAGTATCGACTTTTCAAAATCCATGCACTACAATCCGCTGGCCTATATCAAGACAGAAAGCGATGTTTTGAAATTTGTTACCGCCCTGATTGCCAACACCAAAGGCGACGGCAAGGAGGGCGACGAGTTCTGGACAAAAGCAGAAACCCTCTTGTACTGCGCCCTTGTGTCCTACATCGTCTTTGAGGGGCCGGAGGAAGAACGCAACATGAATACGCTGGTGGAAATGATAAACAGCATGGAAGTCCGGGAGGATGACGAAACCTTCAAAAACGCGGTGGACTATATGTTTGACGGGCTGGAACGCCGCAGCCCCCAGCACTTCGCCGTGAGGCAGTATAAGAAATACAAGCTCGCCAGCGGTGATATATGCTCTAAGTGACTTCTTAATCATGATTTTGTCATGGTTAGTGAAGCAATCACTTAGAGCATTTTTGTTTCAGGAGGTACAGCCATGAGAAATGAAAAAATTACCCCACTGTACGAGCGCCTGAGCCGGGACGATGAGTTACAGGGCGAGAGCAATTCCATATCCAACCAAAAGCAGATGTTAGAGGATTTTGCCCGCCGGAATGGGCTGCCCAACCCTACGCACTTTACCGATGATGGTATCTCAGGCACCCGTTTTGACCGCCCCGGATTTTTGGCGATGATGGAGGAAGTGGAGGCAGGGCGTGTAGAGGCAATCGTCATCAAGGACATGAGCCGGTTGGGGCGCGACTATCTGAAAGTCGGTCAAGTTATGGAGATTTTGCGACAGCGCGGCGTTCGGCTGATTGCGATCAATGATGGTGTGGACAGTCTGAAAGGCGATGACGATTTTACCCCGTTCCGTAACATCATGAATGAATTTTACGCCCGTGATACCAGTCGAAAAATCCGCTCTGTGTTTAAGTCAAAAGGCATGAGCGGCAAGCACCTGACCGGTACTGTGATTTACGGCTACTTGTGGGATGAAAAGCGGGAGCATTGGTTGGTAGATGAGGAAGCTTCCGAAGTGGTACGCCGTATCTTCTCCCTCACGCTGGAGGGATATGGACCTTACCAGATCGCCTGCAAATTATCCACAGACCGGATTGAAATTCCTGTCGTACACCTTGCCCGCTTCAACGAGGGTGTGAACCGTTCAAAGCCGGTCAAAGACCCCTATGGATGGGGATCATCTACCATCGTGAACATTTTGAAAAAACGAGAGTATTTAGGGCATACCATCAATTTCAAGACCCGCAAGCACTTTAAGGACAAGAAAAGCCACTATGTTTCTGAGGACGAATGGACGATCTTTGAGAATACCCATGAAGCCATTATCGACCAGCAGACCTTTGATTTGGCGCAGAAAATCCGCAGCAATGTACGGCGTTATCCAAACGGCTGGGGCGAAGCGGCTCCCCTCACAGGCTTGCTCTATTGTGCCGATTGCGGCGGCAAGATGTATGTCCACCGCACCAACAATGGCAAGCGGATTTCTCAATATACCTGTTCCAATTATACCAAAGTTCCGTGTGGGACACTATGCCATACACAACACCGTATCAATGAGAGTGCTGTTCTGACATTGGTTTCCGACACGCTCCGGGCCATCGCTGAATATTCCAAAAATGACCGGACGGAATTTATTCACACCGTTCAGGAGACGCAGGTTGCCCAACAGAGTGCCGATATAGCGAAAAAGCGCAGGCGTCTGGCCGCTGCTCAAAAGAGAGCCGGAGAACTGGAAAAACTGATTTGCAAAATCTATGAGGACAATGCCCTCGGCAAGCTGCCGGATGCACGATATAGGGCGCTTGATGCACAGTATGCCAAAGAGCAGGACGCACTTGAGATTGAAATTGCGGAGCTGGAAAAGGCTGTTACCGGCTACGAGCAAAGCCAGAAATCAGCGGAGAAATTTATAGCCCTGATTGATAAATACGAGAATTTTGACACGCTGACAAACACTATGCTCAATGAGTTTGTAGAGAAAATCCTTGTCCACGAACGCGCCAGAAAAGGTAGTCAGGACACCACGCAGGAAATTGAAATCTACTTCAATTTTTTAGGACGCTATATCCCACCATCCTTACAGCCGGTTCCTTTAACACCGGAGGAACAGGAAGAATTGCGAAAAAAAGAAGAACGCAAGGACAGGCTCCATCAGAACTATTTGAAACGAAAAGCCAGCGGCGCACAGAAACGGTATGAGGACAAAATCAAGGCGAAGAAAAAAGCGGAAATGGACGCTAAGAAAGCCCTGATCCGGGCTGAGGATATGAAAAAAGGTGTTTTTTCTACTATCGGTCAGCTACCAAAAGAAGAACCGCGCAAAGGCAGCATAGCAGCCAGCGCAGCAGTCTAATCATCACGGAGCAAAGGAGAATGAATATGAGTAAGTTGACTTACATTCGTTGTGGAGATTATGATATACCCAACCTAAAACTTTCTGAGCAGCCGGAAACTTCTATTGGCAAGTACGGCAGGATGCGAAAATCCTACCTGAAGGAACATCGCCCCATTCTCTACAACCAGCTGCTGATGAGCGAGGAGCTGTATCCACACCTGTTAGAGATTGACCGGACAGCGCAGGAGCGCGTGGACACCATGTTGCCTCACATGATGGAGACTGCGGGTGTCACGGAAGAACTGAAAGCCTGTGACCCTATGCGTTGGGTGGGGCTGATGAACACGCTGAAAGCGCAGGCAGAAGAAATCATATTAGCAGAATTGATTAACGACTGATTCCCTAACAATAAATTACAATATAATCAAAAAGACGAAGTTAGTGTAAATAGACTAACTTCATCTTTTTTGATTTCTATATTCTTCCGGCGACTGCCCATAAACCTTGCGAAACGCAGCGGCAAATTTGCTGGCATTTGCATACCCTAAGTGTTCCGCAATGCTGCCGATGGTCAGATTTGGCTTTACCAACAGAAGTAACGCATAACGCATTTTTACCTGCCGGATGTAAGTACCGATAGGAACTCCATATATAGATTTGAATGATTCTCGAAGTTTGGTCTGTCCCATCGCTGCTATTTTGCAAAGCTGTGAGACTTCCGGCGGGTTCAAAACATTCTGTTCAATGGCCTGACGTACAGATTCCAGCGCCTTTTTCTCTTGTTTGGAAAGAGGCTGTTGTTTAGATGCTATCTCCTGTCGTTGTTTATGAAAGTTGCCTGCTACAATAGAAAGCAGTTCACCTACTTTGCTTTCGTAGTAAAGACGGGAGGTTTCGCCAGCAATCAGTTTATCCCGTATCTGCAAAAACAGGGTTCCAATTTCCGGGGTATTATAATCAAAAGCTTTCCAATCATAAACCTCTGCATAGTCAAAATCGTCCGGGGTAAAACGGTCTTGCAGATTTTTCTCTATGTAATCTTCAAACAGCAAAACTGACGCATAGCTGATTGGTATATTGGGTTGATATAATACTCGCCCCTGTGACGGCTTATTTAGATAAAGGTGGATTCCCTCTGTGATAGGTTGGGCTTTCCGCCCATTCTGGATCAGGGTAACACCGCCGGATTCCAAATAATAAATTTTCACCAGCTTTTGATTGATCTCATATTTGCGTTCCATTGAGGCGTATGGTATCCAGCTTCCGGTTGACAGGAATAATCCATCTGTCGGTTGAACCTGATAGATATTTCCATAGCCTTGTCTGTTTTGCGGCTGCAAGGTGCAGATTCCATTATGATTATCCTGTCGAAAATGATAATCATGCAGATAAAAAGAAGCATCCCCTAATTCGTGCGCGGCCTGTGTAGAATCGGTCTGCATCCTGCTCACCCCCGTTTCTTATGTAGTCGGAATAATCCGCAGTATCTTTTTTTATGCTCCAAAATGTCGCAAAGGCTGTCAGCAAAACCACAAAAAGCACTGATATATCCGGTTGTTTTTCCACTTTTAACTCCTGTTTTGACCTTTTTTGCCGGATTTGACACCCAAAAAATCACTGAGTAGAATGACATTACTGGCTGGTTAGCTGACTCTAATCACAGCAATTTTATCACGATTTTGTGAGTAGGTCAATGAGGCTTCTGCCAGTAAATAATAATTAGGAGGACTTTGAAAATGTCTAATTCACAACAAATGAAAAAAGGGCTGTCTGTGCGTGATTTGATTACCACCGGCATCCTTGCTGCTTTGTACATGGTATGCGCCATGATTGGCGAGGCTATCTTTGGGTTCTTCCCTGTACTGACTTTCCTTTGCCCGCTGTCTATTGCGCTGCTGTGCGGCCCGGTTTATATGCTGATACTGGCAAAGGTGCCGAAGCATGGCCCAATCATTGTCACCGGTATTTTGGTAGGAGGTGTACTGTTCGTACTCGGTATGTACTGGTCTATGTGTTTGGCATATTGTATTCTCGGCGTTGTGGCCGATCTGCTGGCCGGTTCCGGGAACTTTAGAAACAAAGGGCGTAACCTGCTGTCTTACATGATCTTTGTTCTCAGCCCGGTTTTCTCCTACGGTATGCTTTGGTTTGACCGCGACGCCTATGTGCAATATTTGGTAGAAAAGGGAACAGAGCAGACCTATATGGACACAATGGTTTCAACCGCACAAAACTGGATGCTCCCGGCAATGATTATCGGCGTGTTAATCTGTGCTGCTATCAGCGGTCTTGTAGGCCAGAAACTATTGAAAAAGCATTTTGAAAAGGCCGGAGTAGTGTAATGGAGATGCAACTGCAAACAAAGGACACACTTGCCACATTACATTTAGACCCTCGCACAAAACTATATCTGTTGATCGTCGGAAATGTTGCGTTGTTCCTTGCGCCCTCTTTACTCTATGAGATTGCGCTGGTTGTATGCGTTGTGATTCTCGGCATCCTTGTAGGAGCAAAGCGGTTTACGGTAAGAATGGCTGCTGTCTATGCGGGAATGGTTGTTCTGCATATCATTGGAACAAATTATTTGACAGGGACTTTGCAGATTGCGATTGTAACATTTACCGTATTTATCCGTAAAATCTTTCCCTGTGCCATGCTCGGAGGTATTTTAGTCAGCACGACAAGAGTAAATGAATTTATGGCGGCCATGAACCGTATTCACATGCCCAAAGCAATGGTTATCCCTATGACGGTCATGCTCCGCTATTTCCCCATGGTACATGAGGACTGGGGCTATATCAGAGACGCCATGCGGATGCGCGATGTCGCTCCAACCGTCAAAAGTCTACTGACCCATCCGGCCCGAACAGTGGAATGTATCTATGTTCCGATGATGATGTCAGCACTGAAAGTGGCGGATGAATTGTCGGCGGCGGCTGTTACAAGGGGGCTGGAAAATCCGAAGCCCCGAACCTGCTTGCAGGAAATCCACTTTAGTATTGCGGATGCCGTATGCTTTCTCCTGTTCACTTTGTTTATGTCAGTGTCGGTCTGGCTGAAATTGAAAGGGGGTGCAGGCTAATGATTCGTTTTGACAAGGTTTCCTTTACCTATCAGGAATCATTACAAAATGGCGGACTGCGCGATGTTGATTTAACAATCAACAAAGGTGAGTGTGTGCTGTTGTGTGGGCGAAGTGGCTGTGGAAAAACCACATTGACCCGTCTTGTAAATGGCCTGATTCCATACTTTTATCCGGGAGAAGTCACCGGCACAACCTATGTTGACGGTAAAGATATACAGGATTATCCCATGTATGAAGTGTCCGAGCATGTGGGGTCTGTATTCCAAAATCCACGCTCTCAATTTTTTAATGTAGATACAGACAGTGAAATCTCCTTTGGAATGGAAAATCTGGCTTATCCAAGGGAAAAAATGAAAGAACGCATTTCAAAGACAGTTGCGGATTTGGATATAGCCCATTTGACCGGGAGAAGCATATTTGAATTGTCTGGCGGTGAAAAACAAAAGGTGGCGTTTGCGTCCATCTATGCTATGTCTCCGAGTATTTACTTGTTAGATGAACCATCTTCCAATCTGGATATGGATGCTATTGAGGATTTGCGGCGTACACTTGAACTCCTAAAGAAACAAGGCAAGACCATTCTAATTGCAGAACATAGGATTTATTATCTGAGGGAATTAGTTGACCGCATTGTGTATATGGAAAACGGGGCTATATCTGCTGTGTTTTCTCCGAGCCAGTTTCTTTCTATTCCTGAAGAACAGCGGCACAGTATGGGACTTCGCGCTTTAGATTTGTCAAAGGTACAGCCAAGGGCCATTGCTGAAAATTCTCAAAAGCCGATTTTGGAAGTCAGAAACTTATCCTTGTTCTATAAGAAAAAGTCGGTTCTGGACGATTTGAATTTGAGTGCGGCGCCGGGAGAAATCATAGGAATTATCGGGCATAACGGAGCCGGGAAATCTACATTTTCCAGAACACTATGCGGCCTGCACACAAACTATACGGGGCAGATTCTTTGGGATGGTAAAGAACTGAACGCAAAGAGCCGGTTAAAACGCTCCTATATGGTGATGCAGGACGTAAGCTATCAGTTATTTGCCGATACATTGGAAAAGGAATGTGTATTTGGAATTAAGCATCCTGATCTGGACGCAGCAAAACAGGCAATGGAACGGCTGGGTATTTATGAGTACCGTACTCATCATCCCAATACACTTTCCGGGGGTCAGAAGCAGCGTGCGGCCGTGGCAGTCAGTATGGTATGCCGTAAGGACGTTTTAATTTTTGATGAACCGACTAGCGGACTTGATTATGACAGCATGATTCAAGTTGCGGGGCTATTTCAAACGCTTTCTAAAATGGGAAAGGTAATTTTTGTTGTAACCCATGATTACGAATTTTTAGCGGCAGCCTGTACAAGAGTGATTCATTTGGATAACGGAAAACAGCAGGAAGATTACCTACTTTCCCCCGACAATCTGCATCGGCTACGCGATTTTTTCTTGCGGTCAGAAAGGAGGCAGAACCTTGCGGAGAATGGAAAATGACCTTCTGTTCTTCCATGAGCTGATCGGTAACTGTTCCGTTGAAAAAGATTCAAAGATATATACAATTTCTCCGAAATTTGGGAAGGGCACCATGCAGAGTTTTGAAGTGATGCCCGGTGCTGAAATTGTTTATAGTAATGTTTATATTACAACTCCAATTCAAAAGAATATCCAATGTAAAGATCGTTTTATTGAAGTTACCTATTGCTTTCATGGGCAAATGAATATGCTGTTCAGCGACCAGCCAGCGATGATTATGAGCGACCATTATATTTCTGTTTTCAATGGTGCAAGCCACCTGAAAAGCTGTGATTTTGGGGAAGAACCTTTTATTGGCGTTTCAGTGGTGGTTTATCTGCCGCAGATCATAAACAGCCTGAATATCATGCTGGGGACAATCGCGTTTGACGAGGACATGGATTTTCAAGGGCTTTTTACAGCGGGCGGTTGCTTTATAGCACCCGCGACAAAAAGCGTGGAGCATATTTTTACCGAACTGCTCTTGCTGCCGGAACAGTACCGCAATTATCTTATGCGCATTAAAGTCATGGAACTACTGTTATATCTGGTTGGCAAAATGGAATATCGGACAGATTTTGGGATTTCACTATTCCACAAGGAGGAGATGAATTGTAATGGATGATGTAAAAGCCCTGTTTGGACTAATTGATAAGAAAAATAAGCGTCGTCTGCTTGGCGCAGTAATCTGTTGCGTCCTGTCTGTTTTGTGCGGCATCCTGCCCTATTTGGGCGTTTGGGGTATTGTGACCTGTTTTCTGAATGAACGGACAGAGAATCTTTTTCAATATGTGTGCCTGATTGCCGCAGCAATCATTTTGAAACATCTGCTGTTTGGAACCGGCACAAAAATCTCTCACAAGGTAGCCTACCAGACATTGGGGGAAACCCGTAAAAAGCTGTTCCGTAAAATTGCCCGTTTGCCAATGGGCTATGTGAAAACAACGGCATCCGGGCAGGTCAAAACGATCATTATGGACAATATGGAACAGTTGGAGACATTTTACGCCCATAACATTCCAGAGATTATTTCTGGTCTCGCTGTACCGCTATGTATGGAAATCCTGCTGGCGATATTGGACATCAGGGTAGCCGGTATCATGCTGATTCCGGTCGTTCTGTTTATTCTTGTCGGTATTCTTATGATTATCGTTCAGATGAAAAAAATGGACGAATTTAATCAGGCGTTTGCCGACGTCAGCGTTAAGACGGTGGAATATGTCAACGGTATGAAAGAACTGAAGACATTTGCCGCCGACGAATCCACTTATGGCCGCCTGTCAGAAAGCATCCGCACTTACAGCACCGTTGTAACAGAGTGGTTCAAAAGCTGCCTGAAATATGTTGCTTTCAATCATGCCGACTTAAACAGCAACCTTGTGTTCCTGTTTCCGCTTGCCGGTTTGATGTACCTCTCCGGCAGCGTGACAGCGGCCAGCTATATTATGTATCTGTTTATGGGGCTTGCCATGCTGATTCCGTTGGAAACTGTTTCTAATAACTTTGATTATATCGGCATGAACGCTTCTGTTGCAAAAAAGATAGACGAAATTCTGAAGCTGGATGAAATGACGGATACGACCTCGAAGGCAGAACTTTCCGACCACACGATTGTGTTTGAACACGTTACATTTTCCTATGGGGAAGGACAGCCGGTATTAAAAGATGTCTCCTTTACTGTTCCTGACGGAAAAGTAACTGCGCTCGCTGGTGTTTCCGGCAGCGGCAAAAGTACGGCGGCCAACCTGATCTGCCGGTTTTGGGATATAACCGAGGGACAGATTTATTTGGGAGGCGTACCGCTGAACCAGATTCCGCTATCCGCTCTGATGTCCCGGATTTCCTTTGTGACCCAGAATACGTTCCTGTTCAAAAAGAGCATCCGGGAAAACATTATGATGGGAAACCCAGAGGCCACGGAAGAAGAAATGATGCAGGCGGCCAAGGATGCCGTATGTCACGACTTTATTATGCGGCTTCCAAAGGGCTATGACACAGTAGTAGACAAGGAAACCAAGTTGAGCGGCGGCGAAAAGCAGAGAATCACATTGGCAAGGGCAATTCTGAAAAATGCGCCTATTGTGATTCTTGACGAGGCAACGGCTTACATTGATGCCGACAATGAAGATTTACTGCAAAAGGCGCTGGCTAAATTATCAGAGGGAAAAACCGTACTCGTAATAGCGCACCGTCTTTCCAGTATTAAGGAAGCTGATTCGATTGTGGTTCTGGAACAGGGCAAAGTGATTGACTGCGGCACACATAATGAATTGATAAACCGTTGCTCCCCGTATCAGGATATGTGGGCGGCCTTTGAGCAATCCGATCAATGGAAAATGGGAGGTGTAAACGCATGATTGCTATGATACGGAAATTCTTAGACCTTGCGGGCGAGCGCAAAAAGCAGCTTTATCTTGCATGGCTGTTTCAGGCGTTGACCTCAATTTGTGAGGGCGCGATATATTTCATGCTGTTCCTTGCGATAAAAGATATTTTGGGTGGCTCGTTTACAAGGGAAAAACTGATACAGTATAGCCTTATGTTTCTGGTCTATACTGTCCTGCATTTTGTTTTTTATTACTTTACGATTGCAAAACAGCGCCCGGTATCTTATGCCATGATGCGGGATGAACGTCTTTCGATTGCAGCGAAAATCAAACAGTTTCCGCTCTACTACTTTACAAAAGACAAGATCAGCCAGCTTACATCTTTGTTTACAACTGATTTAAGTTTTGTGGAAATGAATATCATGGAGATTATTGCCGGTTTCGTTTCCAGCATGATCATGACGGTTGTATTTGCTCTGATGCTGCTTAGTGTGGACTGGCGTATGGCGCTTCTTCTGTTTGCGGGGATCATCCCCGGCTATATCCTCTACCAGCAGTTTCAAAAGAGCATGGTTCAACTGGGAGAGCAGAAGAAAAATACGCAGGTGGCAATGATTGATTCCACGCTGGAATATGTACAGGGCATGGAAACGATCAAGGCATACCGGCTGGAGCAATCCGGTAAGCTCGTGGAGAAGCAGGTGAACGGATATTGCACGGCTTCTGACCGTTATGAAGCGACGCTGACGAATTGGAGCATGGGTTATAAAATCTGCCTGAATCTGGGCCTGTTTTTGAGTTTGGGTGTTGGCATTGCAATGGTTCGTTCTGGTTCATTAGCCCCGGCAACCTATTTGTTTTTTGCAATCATGGGTATTATTTTTTACCGTCCGCTGGAAGCTCTGATGGGTTCCTTTGCCATGATGAATCTTGCAAACGCATCGTTGGATAATATAGCAGAAATCAACAACCTGCCGACCGAAAATGAAAAACAGGGAACTACACAGTTTGCAGATACACAAGCCGATGTACGGTTTGAAAATGTATCGTTTAGCTATGATGGAAAGCGTGACGCAGTTAGTCATGTAAGTTTTTCAGCTAAACCCGGAACGATCACTGCATTGGTGGGTCCTTCTGGAAGCGGCAAATCCACTCTCCTTAATTTAATTCCGGGATTCGTGACGCCGAAAAACGGGCGGATTCTGTTGAATGGGAAAGATGCGGCAACATTAAAGCATAGTGATCTGGTGCGTCATGTGAGTGTCGTTTTTCAGGAAGTATATCTTTTTCAGGATACCATGATGAATAATATCCGAATGGGAAACCAGAGTGCAACGGACGAGCAGGTGATAGAGGCGGCAAAAAAAGCTCACTGTCACGAATTTATAGAAAAGCTCCCGCAGGGCTATCAAACGGTTATCAGCGAGGGCGGCGCAAGCCTTTCCGGTGGTGAGCGTCAGCGCGTCGCTATTGCGAGGGCAATTTTGAAAGATTCCCCGATCATTCTTTTAGATGAGGCGCTTTCCAGTCTGGATGCTGAAAATGCCGTAGCAATACAAAAGGGCATAGAAGAAATGATTAAGGGAAAGACGGTGTTCCTTGTATCACACACTTTGTCCTATATCCAAAATGCAGATCAGATACTTGTCCTATCTGACGGCATATTGCAAGGCTGTGGGAAACATGAAGAACTGTTGCAGACCGTGCCGCTTTATCAAACTATGTGGGAAAAAGAGAAATCTATTAAAAACTGGAAGCTGGCATAATGAGCAGCAAGAACAAACTTCATGCGTCCGGGGAGGACTACCTGGAAACCATCCTTGTTCTCCGAAAGAAACGCGGTATGGTACGCTCCGTAGATGTGGCCCGGCACATGGAGGTGTCAAAGCCCAGCGTGTGCCATGCAGTGGCTACCTTGCGGGACGGCGGCTTTCTTATGATGGACGAAGATCACTTTCTCCATCTGACCGATGTGGGCCGCGAGGTGGCTGAAAAAATCTATAAGCGTCACTGCTTCTTTACCGAGCAGCTTATCGCCGCAGGCGTTGACCCCAAGACTGCGGAGGCCGACGCCTGCCGGATTGAACACATCATCAGCGACGAGAGCTTTTCGCGGCTGAAAGAGGCAGCCGAACAGGAACAAACCTAAACCAAATAAGACAAGCGATCCTGCCCCGCCAGACGGGGAAAGAAAAAAACCGTTGCAGGGCAGGCAGCTTTGTGCGCCCAAAATGGATTTTCCGGGTACTGCGGCGGTTTTGAGTAACATCAAGGCCGCCGTTCCTTATGCCCTCGACAAAGGAGTGACGACTACACGCTGACACGGCGGCTTTAGGAGGGACCCGCCATGAAGCACATTGACCGCCGACAAATTCAGACGATATTTCACTACCGTCAAAAAAAGCCCAGTCAACGAACAGGCTCCGTCTGGCAGCCGGTGCGAAAATTGTCATTCTGTAAGTGAATATTGGAGTTTTTGCGCTCGAATAGCTTTCTGCTGTCCGGGCGTTTTTTCATACCTGTGGGGCCGTAACATCGGGCCAGCATGGCCCGAACCCTGGCCCCAGTGCCGTTCTCCGCCGCCCCATTCAGATTTACCAAAAAAATCTGAATGGAGGAAAGGCAGATGGAAGTTACCATCAATTATAACGGACAAGCTGTGACCGTGGAGGTCACGCTGGAAGTCTATGAATTTCTTGACCGGGCCGATCACAAAACGGAGAACCTGTTCCATGAGCAGCGGCGGCATTGGGATGGCCGGGAGTTTGACGAGTACATCATTACCACCGAGGGTGTAGGGGTCTACGGCGAAACGCCGGAGGAATACCTTTGCCGCATGGAAACGCTGCATGAGCTGATGGCTGTTCTGGACACCTGTACCGAGGCCCAGCGCCGCCGGTTCCTGCTCTATGCGCTTGACGGGCTGAGCCTTGCAGAGATCGGTGTGCTGTGCGGCTGCTCCAAAGTGGCTGTGTATCAAAGTGTGGAGGCGGTCAGAAAAAAATTTATAAATTTCTTTGAGAACAGGCTTAACGAATGACCTGTTTTCTGGCTACCAAGTGAAAGGGATCATTTCCCTTATCTCAGCGAGGGGCGGACAGCGGACGAGCTGTCCGCCTCTCCGATTTTCAGGAGGTAAGCCTATGAAAACAATCAATCTGCGGTGGATGTATCCCCACTACCGGCATGACGAGTTTGTGGATGTTACGGACGAAGTGTGGGCAGCGATGTATCAGGCCCAGCGGGAGATGGAGAACTATGAGCGTCGGAAAGTCTACCACCGCGCCTACTACTCTCTGGACGCATACAGCTGGCTGGAAAATTACGCACTGGAACACAGCAGATCGCCGGAAGATATTTTGCTGGAACGAGAAGAAATGACCACCCGCCTGCACCTGATTGCAGTTCTGCCTGCGGCTCTGGCTCATGCCACTCCGACACAGGCCCGCCGTGTTCACGCCTACTACATCGCCGGTATCAAGCAGCCGGAAATCTCTCGGATAGAGGGCGTCCACAGCAGCAAGGTTAGCGTTGCCATCCGCCGGGGCCTGCGGAATATGCGTCGCTGCTATGACGGCCTTTTCCCGTCAGAGTGAGGGCGGGCCTATGCAGACCATCAACCTCAAACAATATTATCCATTTTGCAAAGAGGACATTTTTGTGGAGGTGTCCGATGAGATCGTCGAAGCGTTTCTTCTGGACAAGAGAGCCGAGGCCGCCAGAGATCGCAAGATGTTCCGGTATAAGGCGTTTTATTCCCTCGATTGTAACGATGGAATCGAAAATGCTGCAATCGGCTGGGCGCAGCCATCGCCAGAGGATCATCTGATAGAAAAAGAGGAATTAGCCGAATACGAAGAACTGATACGGCGATTGTACGAAGCCATTTCTTCCCTGCCACCTATGCAGGCCCGCCGTGTCCATGCCCGCTATATGCTGGGTATGAAAGTGAAAGATATTGCCGCAATGGAGGGTATCACGCCATCACAGGCGGGAAAATCCATCCACGCTGCACTGCGGAGGCTGCGCCGGTACTTTGCGCGTCAGAAATGGACGGTCAATCTATGAGCGTTTTCAAAGAAAAGAGGTGTATGACATGAACGAAAAAAATACAGCCCAAACCCAAAAAGAAGAACGGGAGAAAGTCCTGAAGGAGATTCAGCAGCTTGAAAACCGAAAGAAGATTTTGGAGAACAAGCAGCGGAACGAAGAACGCAGGGTTCGCACCCGCCGTCTGATTGAGCGCGGAGCCATTTTGGAGGGTATTTTTCCGCTGGCTCCCAACCTTTCCAGCGCAGAGGTCAAAGCATTTCTGATTGCCCTGTCCCATCTTCCGGGGGCTGCGGAATTGACTGCAAACCTGCCAAAATCCGGGGACACGCCATAAGTCCCTTGTTTACAAGGGCGCACTTATACACCGTTGCCGGTGCTGTGCGCCCTGCCGGGGGCGTTGCGTACTTCGTCCGCGATAGGAAGCTACGCTCCCCAAACCCCTTGTGTGCTCTGCGCAGCCAAACACCCGCTTCGCGTCTGTCCGGCTCCACAGAGCCTGTTATCCCCTCACTGAAAGGAGGTGCCACCCATAGATTTTTGTCATATTCCCGTTAGTATCATCAAGCGCAGCGCTGGCCGTTCTGCCGTTGCCGCAGCAGCTTACCGCAGCGGAACCAAGCTGACAAATGAATGGGACGGCCTGACCCATGATTACACCCGGAAGGGCGGCGTTGTCCATGCGGAGATCATGCTGCCCGCCCACGCCCCGCCAGAGTTTGCAGACCGCTCCACCCTCTGGAACAGCGTGGAGCAGATCGAGAAAGCAAGGGACAGCCAGCTTGCCCGCGAGATCGAAGCAGCTCTGCCCCGCGAACTGTCCAGAGAACAGCAGCTTGCCCTTGTGCGCGCCTATGTGAACGACAACTTTGTGGACAAGGGGATGTGCGCTGATTTTTCCATCCATGACAAGGGAACCGGCAACCCTCATGTCCATATCATGCTGACGCTCCGGCCCCTGAAAGAAAACGGACAGTGGGGCGCAAAGTGCCGCAAGGCATACGACCTGGACGAAAACGGCCAGCGCATCCCAGACGAGAGAGGCGGCTGGAAGAACCACTGGGAGGACACCACCGACTGGAACGACAAAGGGAATGTGGAGATTTGGCGAGCAGCATGGGCGGCTTATAGCAACCGGGCATTGGAGGCAGCCGGTCAGCCTGCCCTGGTAGACCACCGCAGCTACAAGCGACAGGGCATTGATAAAATCCCCTCTGTCCACCTGGGGCCAGCGGCCAGCCAGATGGAGAAGCGCGGCATCCGCACCGACAAGGGCGAAGTAAACCGGCAGATCGCTGCCGACAACAAGCTGCTGAAAGAAATCAAAGCCCGCATTACCCGTCTTTATCGCTGGTCGAAAGCCGAAGCAGAAAAACCACAAACGCAGCAAAGCAGCTTGACCGCCTTGTGGGAGGCCCAGCAGCAGTTGAACGCTCCCCGCACCCGCACCGGCAAAATCCGGGCTTTGCAGGAGAGCGCCGCCCTGTTCAGCTTTTTGCAGGCAAACGGTATCCAGTCCATGCAGCAGCTCCATGAAAAAATTTCCGATATGAACACCCGTTACTATGACCTGCGGGGAGAGATCGTTAAGGCCGAGCGCCGGGTCGCTGTCCTCACCGAGCGCGGGGAGATGTGGGCGCAGTACAACAAGTACAAGGCTGTCCATAAGCAGCTTGCCAAGGTGAAGCCGGAGAAACGGGAACTGTTCGAGCAGCGCCACAGCCGGGAACTGATCCTGTATGACGCAGCGGCCCGGTATCTGAAAGAACTGAAAGACAGCGGCGAGGGGATAACCCCGAAGGCATGGCAGCGGGAGATCGACCAGCTGGCCGCTGGAAAGCAGACGGACACGCTTGCCATGAAAGCCATGCGGGAGGATTTGAAAGCAGTGGAACGGCTCCGCAAAACCGCCGAGCAGCTGTCCAGACAGGAACGGGACAAGTCTCACGACCGTGGGCCGGATCGGCAAAGGATACTGCATTTTGGCGTACCCCTGTCAAGTGCGTCGCGTTTCACGACATACTTTTGCACACAGAAGAACCGCCGTACAGGTTTCCCCATACGGCGGCAGACTGTTTATTTGCCGAACAAGTCGCTGTGTGTGCCGGTGCGGGCCAGCGTCAGCACCAGAACATCATCTTCTATGCGGTAGACAAGCAGCCAGTCCGGGAGAATGTGACATTCCCGATGGCCTGCCCAATCGCCGGACAGGTCATGGTCACGGTTCTTATCCGGCAGCGGTTCGCCCATCGCCAGCAACGCTACGACCTGCTCCAGCACCTCGATCTTCAAGCCACGCTTGATGGCTCGTTTGTAGTCTTTTTTGAAACTGGTCGTGTACTTGACGGTATATTTGGTTTCTTTCATCTTTTCAGGTCAGCAAACAACTCGTCAAGGTCATTGTAGCCCTTTACAGACGGGTCTTTTGCAATCCTTTCCGCTTCCAGCATGGCAGCAACCGTTTCTTTGTTCGGCTGTTCCAGCCTTACTTCAAAGGGAATGCCGCCTTCACGAAGCGACTGGCGCACAAAGATGTTAAACGCCGTAGTCAGGTTCATGCCAAGTTCAGTAAACAGTGCGTCCGCCTGCGCTTTCAAATCTGCGTCCATGCGGATACTGATGTTTGTGGTATTTCCAGCCATACGATCAACCCCTTTCTGCTGGCAATTATAGTATATGCCATTTGCACGAAGAAAACAATACTTTGCACGAATATTTAATAATAAATTAATTTAAGGAGGTTACCGGCTTTATGAAAGAAATCATTTATGAAGAACAATAAGTCTGAACCTATCCCCGTCATGGATTACCGCCAGTACCGCAGAGTGCGGAGGCTGGTGCATGAGTGCTGTAACTACATCGACGGAAACTGTATCGCCCTGGACGATGGGGAGGAATGTGTCTGTGTCCAGTCCATTTCCTATTCCCTGTTGTGCAGGTGGTTTCGGACGGCGGTATTGCCGCAGGATAAGAAACTGGAAACGGCGCTGTTCCACCGGCTGAATGCGAAGAAGTGCGCCGTATGTAGGGCGCTGTTTACCCCCGGTTCCAACCGGGCCAAATACTGCCCGGAATGTTCCGCACGCATGAAGCGGATCAATGCCGCAAAGCGCAAGCGGAAACAACGGGAAAAATGTCACGCTTTAGGGGCTGAAAAACCCTTGTAAATCAAGGTTTTTTTCGAGGGTGTCAAAGGCAGGCTGATAGATTTATCCTCTGACCCCTAAAACGGCCTTAAAATGCGTACAGAATCCCAATAGAAACCCCAAGGAGGAACCCTATGTCAGACAACCGAAAATATTATTACCTGAAACTCAAAGAAAACTATTTTGACGATGATTCCATCGTGCTGCTGGAAAGTATGCAGGATGGTGTGCTGTATTCCAACATTCTGCTCAAGCTGTATCTGAAATCGCTGAAACATGGTGGACGGCTTCAACTTGACGAGGACATTCCTTACACGGCGCAGATGATCGCCACCATTACCCGCCAGCAGATCGGCACTGTGGAGAGAGCCTTGCAGATCTTTTTGAAGCTGGGTCTTGTGGAGGTGCTGGACAGCGGCACATTCTACATGAGCAACATCGAACTTTTAATCGGCCAGTCCTCTACCGAGGCCGAGCGAAAGCGGGCTGCAAGGCTTCAAAATAAGGCTCTTTCTGCGCCCCGGACAAACGGCGGACATTTGTCCGACATTCGTCCACCAGAGATAGAGATAGAGTTAGAGAAAGAGATAGAGATAAAGAGAGAGATAGAGAAGGGACGCTCCGCCCGCGCCTATGGCTGTTACCAGAATGTTTTCCTGACGGACGAGGAACTGGCAGACTTGCAGGCCAGCTTTCCTGCTGTATGGGAACAGTACATCGAAAAACTGTCCGAGTACATGGCTTCTACCGGCAAGCGGTATCAGAGCCATGCCGCCACCATCCGGCGCTGGGCCGGTGAGGACGCGAAGAAAGCAGCCCCGCCCACCCGCAACTGGGATTACAGCGTAAAGGAAGATGAAACCGTATGATTGAGATTACCGCAGAAATCCGGGCGCTGATCGACAAGGCAGCCGCCGGTGTGGAACTGGCCGGGGACGAGTACATAGACCCGGCAGACGGCCTCATTCACTGTAAGAAGTGCGGCGGCCAGAGGCAGACCGTTGTGCCATGCTTCGGGAAATCCGGCTACTTTATGCCGCGCTGCATCTGCCAGTGTCAGCGGGAGGCTGAGGAGCAGCGCAAGGCTGCTGAAGAACGGCAGCGCCGCATGGAGCGTATCAAACGCCGAAAGGCACAGGGCTTGCAAGACCGTTATCTGTACGACTACACATTTTCCAATGATAACGGGCAAAACCCATTGATGGACAAGGCTCACGCCTATGTGGAGAACTGGAAAGAGGCATATAAGAGCAATATCGGGCTTTTGCTGTTTGGAGATGTGGGAACCGGCAAGTCTTTTTTCGCCGGATGTATTGCCAATGCTTTGCTTGACCAGGATGTGCCGGTGCTGATGACGAACTTTCCCACCATTCTGAACCGCCTGACCGGGATGTTCTCTGAGGACAGGTCAGAGTTTATTGCCAGCTTTGATGAATATGACTTGCTTATCATTGACGATCTGGGAGTAGAGCGCAGTACCGAATATGCTATGGAGCAGATGTTTTTCGTCATTGACAGCCGCTATCGCAGCCGCAGACCCATGATTATCACAACAAACTTGAAACTGTCCGAGCTGAAAAACCCGCCTGATCTGGCCCACGCCCGTATCTATGACCGTATTCTGGAACGGTGTGCACCGATCCTCTTTGACGGGAAGAACTTTCGGGAGGAAAACGCCGGAGCCACCAGGCGGGCGGCCAAAGACCTTGTGAACCGTAAGCATGAGTAATTTTTTGCCGGGCGGCACAGACCCGTTCGGAGAAAGGAGCGCCATGAACAAAGAACACCGTACTATGCAGGTGGCAGACGCCGCTACTGCGTCCAGAGCGCCGGAAAACACGCCAGCGATGGTAAAGAAAATCGGAAAGACAACCTACAAGGTTCATGTCCATTTCAGCAATACCAGCACAGAAACCATGAGCGATAAAATCAAGCGTATGCTCAAAAATGAAATTCAGCAGATGTGAAAGACTGATAAACGAAGCCGCCTTGTGCTAAACTGATAGTGGTACGCACCAAAACTTTTATCTAAGGAGGACATGAAAATGCTGTACACAGAAAAAGAGAAAAATGAGATTGAGCGCGTCCGTAAAGTGTTCGAGAAACACATCCAACAAATGACTGCTTATGATTTGGTTTGGTCGGACAAGGTCGGCTATGTGTGGCTGGCAATATCTATCGACCCAGTCTATATTGATACCGGCAACTGGATAGAGTCCGCTGCTGGCCTTTGTTATGAGTGCTTGAATGATATAGCACTGGATGTTTTTGGAATGACCGGAAACGACCATGACTTCGAGGACGCCGATCCGCTGGAACTGGCCGAGATTAAGCGGCGCTGGAAACCCTATATCGGCCAACTGCCGGAATATGCGTACCTTTGCGACGAACTGTTAAGCAGGAGCAAATAACCCATCCGCAAAAGTGTCAGGAGTTAAAATCTGCTTCTGGCACTTTTTTTGTGGCTTTTTTGTGAATTTGATGAAAAAGTCCTTGACTTTTCGTCTCTGGCAAGACAGCCAAAAGCATTTTGATTTCCTGCGGTGCAAGACTGGCTCCCTTTGATATTCCCCAACTTCGGGAGATCATGTCTTATGACGAACTGGAGCTGGATAAGCTGGGGGATGAAAAATCAGCGCTGTTCTTTCTTATCAGCGACACGGACACCACCTACAACTTTTTGGTTGCCCTCGCTTTTTCGCAGATGTTCAACCTTCTGTGTGAACGGGCTGACAACACCTATGGCGGGCGTCTGCCCTATCATGTGCGGGTGCTGTGGGACGAGGCTGCCAACACCGGGCAGGTGCCGGGGCTGGAAAAGATTGTGGCCGTCATCCGCTCCCGTGAGATCAGCCTGACGCTTTTTTATCAGGCAATGAGCCAGTGCAAGGCATTGTACAAAGACCATTCCGAAACCATCATGGGCAACATGGACAGTATCGTATTCCTCGGAGGCCGGGAGGCTTCCACCCTAAAGGATATTTCGGAAAACTGGCTGGGCAAGGCCACCATCTCCATGCAGACCGAGGGCCGAAGCCGGGGACAGTCTGAAAGTTACAGCCAGAATATGCAGCGGCTTGGCCGGGATATGCCATACTTGTTCGTGAAGAGTTCAGTTGCCTTGAATTTATCATGAACAGGGACACGATCAACTGGATTCTGAAATAACTGAATACAGGAGGTCGAACATGGAGCATTTACCAAAGAAAATCCATCAAAACGGAATCAGCTACACGCTGGTGGGAGACTACTACATCCCCGATCTGGAGCTACCGGAGGAAAGCCGCCCCATTGGGCGGTGGGGCCGGATGCACAAAGCGTTTCTGCAAGAACACCGGCCCGGCCAGTACAATGCCCTGCTTCTGTCGGGAAAACTCTGGACATATCTTGCTGACCTGAACGAACAGGCCGCTGACCGGCTGGCGTGTATCGTCTCGCAGATGCAGGAGGCGGAGGGTGTCACCGAGGAACTGAAAGCCCGTGACCAGCTTGCGTGGGTCGGGGGCATGAACAGCATTCGCAGCCGAGCAGAGGAAATCATCCTCTCTGAGATGATTTTTGTTTAAGGAGGTGCCTGTCTATGAGATACCGTATCGAATACGCCGATGGGCGTTATTGTAACTTTGCCAACGGCAGGGCTGAGCTGCTGAAATGGCTGAAACTGCTGAAGCAAGAGGAAATCTCCGACATCCGCAAAGTATATAAAAGCGGTGTGTCAGATTCCGTCCTGGAAACATACCGGAATTATATCCGCCCAGCATAAGGAGGGGCGCTTATGGGTACAGATATAGAAAAATTGGTTGATTTGATGATTCAGGAGCGGATGCAGAGCCAGTTTGCTAAGTGGCGGGAGGCAGAAACCGGCACGGAGAAAAAAGAGGACTGCCTTCGCTTGGAAAACGAGTATGAAAAAGCAATCAGCGCATTGTCTGAGGAACAGAAGGACGCTGTAAGACACTACTGTGATTCTATTTTCGATTCTGGTGCAGAAAGCGAGTGCTTCTTTTACCGGCTGGGCCTCAAAGATGGCATCCGTCTCTGGAAGTTTATGAAAAAGCTGATGAAAACGGTCAGCTAACGGATGTATAACCACATATTTTATTCCGCCCACAAACGGGTCGAAAGCCGTCCAACGGTACAGATTGGGCGGCTTTCCTGTTATCTGCGTTTCTTCCGCTTGGGCGCATAGTACGGCTGCGGCTTGGCCTTTCCTCTCATGTTGTTGGGATTTTTGAGCATTTTGGACAGGCTCAGTATCCGCAAAAATGCAGAGAAGTCCTCTGAGGAAATCTTCTCGAAGGGTATCTGCATTCTGTCGCAAAATTCGTGGATTACCACTTCCTCTTGGCTGCCCTGTTCGAGCGCCTGTTCAAACTTTTCCTTGACGTCATCCAGCGTGGGCTGCGGGTCGGCGGTGGTCTTGTCCTTGCGGTGTGCTT
>ERZ1106981.124-NODE-124-length-63354-cov-55.632964_pt1 | contig 63354 bp, 52 predicted proteins | sample MGYA00403692_ERZ1106981 | MGnify/ENA primary metagenome ERZ1106981 (study PRJEB35170, sample SAMEA104062431) | human gut metagenome | biome: human gut; feature: human-associated habitat; material: faeces | place: Denmark | collected 2012-06-22 ... | reverse complement strand
GAGACACAATCTTCAGAGAAATGAAGATGAGGGTCTTTTAAATTGAGAGCAGATACGATAGAATGAGTAATGGACATAGTGAGATTTCCTTTCTGTAATTTGTGGTGATTTTATTGTAACGGAAATTCTTACCTATGTCTCTTTTTTTATGCTCAAGAAAAAAAGGCGTTGGTTTCCACCAACACCAAAATTTATAGAACCCAAAAAATCAGCGGTTTTCTCAAAAGACCGCTTTTTTTGTCTGTGTTCATGCGGAGTCTGCAGCGGCCAAAACGCGAAAGGAAAAGAAAACAGGAAGCCGGCGCTTCCTGTTGGAAAATGGGGATTAGTCTTTGATATTCAGCAGCTTGCGATAAGCTCCGGAAGTAATGCCGGCGTCGATGAAATTGCCAACGCTGACGGCGATAAATGGAAATAAGACAGCGGCATTGGCGTCGTACTCCCCGAACAGACTGTTGAGGATCAACATCAGCCCAACACCGAAGATGATTAATGAAACACCCGCCACAATCTTCCGCGTGAAGGTTCTTTGATACCGCTCATAATCATCCTGAAGGTCGCAGATCAGCTCCCCGCTTAAATGAAAATTCTGTTTCTCAAGCTTTTCTATTTCCTGATAGTCCATTCCGTTTTTGACTAACAGGCCGACGCCGATTGCGATAAAGAACATCATGATCGCCACGCCTAAATCATTGTCAAGCACAATCACCGGAATAATGCCGCCCAGAATCATGCCGACGCCGACGGCGATCCAACGGGCAAAACGCTGGTTGAGATCGAGATAGCGCTCAACGGTGTCGCGGTCCGTGGAGTAAGCGAATCGTCCAATCAGGGAATCCTCCTCGTGAATGTCGTCCGGCAGCGTTATGGGGGAATGAGGTTCATCCCTCCATTCCTGTTCTTCTTCATCCAGAGGTTTTATAGGGGCTGAGGGGTGTTCCCGGGTTTCTTTCATCAGCTCATCCAGGGAAATCCCCAGCAATTCGCTGAGCTGAATCAATTTTTCGACTTCCGGATATCCTTGTCCGCTTTCCCACTTGGACACAGCCTGACGGGAAACGTTGAGTTCAAAAGCCAGCTGTTCCTGAGAAAACCCGACTTCTTTTCTTCTTTTTTGAAGCTTCTGCGCAAAATTCATGCGTGCTCACCAACCTTACATTGTTGACTTTATTGTATTCGAAAATGAATAGGAAAGCTACCAAGTTGTGTTTGCGTTTTCCGGCAACTTCAGGTTGCGGGCTGAAAAAGCGGGAAAAAAGCTGGAATCCTGATCAGTTTTACTCACAACCAAACTTTCTTTCTGGACAAAAAGTTCGGTTGTTTTACAATGATGGAGTAGAGAGCGGGGTTCTTTTTATGGAAAGTTTGGTTTTATCGCTTAACGTTGTGCTGCCGTTGTTATTTCTGATCTTAGTAGGTCAGGGCGTGCGGCGGTTGAAATTGTGCGATGAGCGGGCATTGAAACAAATGAATCAGCTGGTATTTAAGTTATTTCTGCCCTGCACGTTGTTCAACAATATCCTGTCGACGGATCTGAAGACAGTGCTGCAGCCGCAGCTGCTGATCTATGCGGCGGTCTGTGTCCTGGCGGCGTGTGCTGCGGGCTGGCTGATCATGCCGCACATAACATCGGATCCGCGCAAACAGGGCGTGATGATCATGAATACCTACCGAAGCAACGCCGTGTTGTTCGGCATGCCGATTGTGCAGCTGATCTATGGGGATTCCCAGCTAGGCGTGATGTCGATGTTGATCGCAGTGATCGTTCCTTTGTTTAATATTCTATCGGTCATCGTATTGGAATCCTTTCGGGGCGGGAAAGCACGGATATCCAAGCTGATTGAAGGAATCGCAACGAACCCGCTGATCATTGCTTCAGCACTGGGCCTGGTTTGCTTGTTTTCCGGAGTTCATCTGTGGAAACCAGTTGCCTCCGTGATCGGCGATATGGGCAAGGTATCGACACCGTTGGCGCTAATTATTTTAGGTGCGGGCTTTCAGCCGGAACGCGTCGCAGAGAATAAAAAAGAACTGCTCGCTTCTGTTTCCGCCCGGTTGGTCTGGACGCCGCTGGCAGCGTTGGGCATTGCGGTTCTGTTAGGCATTCGCGGCGTGGCGCTCGTCAGTCTGTTAGCGATCTTCGCTTCCCCCAACGCGGTGTCTTCGTATTCCATGGCTGAAGGAATGGGCAGCGACAGCGAACTGGCCAGTCAGGGATTATTGTTGAGCACGGTTTTCTGCATTCCGACAATCTTTTTGTGGATTTTCTGTTTCAGCCAATGCGGATTAATTTAATAACCGGGAGGATGATCGAATGCGGATTTGTTTTTAAAGTGATCTGAAAGATTGCCTAGATCTGCGGCATGCCGGCCAGCGTCTGCTTTCTGTAAATCCAATATCGGATAATCCAGAACGAGCGTAGATCATAATGGAAGGAATACCGCAAAGTCTTTCACAATTTACCCAACAGCTTCAGTCAGTTAACCCTAAGAAGGAAAGCCTTTCGCAAGCGATGAGGTGTTCGTCAATCCACCATGAACTGCACGAAATTGCGATGAATTTAAGCAGAGAAACAAGCGATCCTGTGGAATGGATTCTGGCCGCGATGGCTTTCTTGCAGGGAAGAATTGTTTATGATCCAGATCTGGCACAGGCCTACGATCAGGGAAAGAAAACAGGCCTGACCTTATCAGAAGCCTGGATTAAAAGAAAAGGAACCTGCCGCGAAATCGCCATGGCGATGGCCGGGCTTTGCCATGCACAGGGGATTTCCGTTCGTTTTGTGCAGGGAATCAGCGCCCCTGATCAGCTTCATGTGTGGAATGAAGTTTACTTGGAACCGTTAGGCTGGCTGCCGGTTGATGCCCAGGCTGGAATGATCGGACAGTGGGGCAGTCTTATAAGCTTGCGGCTTGCGGATAAGATAGAGGATTTGCCGATGCCGCATGATGTAAAAATCAAGGTAAGCCAGACACGAAGTCTTTATCATGATCGTCAGGTCTATTTGAAACTAAATCAGCTGTCGGACGAAGCAAAAGGTTCCGGGCAATTTTTATTGAAGCAGTGGACAGGGGAAACAGGCGTTCGCTGCCTCCTTCATCTTACTTCTCAACGAGAGCCGGCGGAAAGCCTTGAATCCTTGTCTAACCGGGTGTTTATGATTCTAAGGGCATTTCTAAACGAAAATAGTATGATGAAACTGGATGAGAATTTCAATGCCGCAGCGCTTCAGAAGCTGGAAAGCTTGTGCGGTCAACTGGAAAACAGTGGAATCCGCCCCCGCCTCGCCGCAGGTTTAAATAGTTTATCCCAAACGGCCGCAGTCTGGGTGGAAGCTGAGGTTTCTGAAACGCTATGGGCAAAACTGGATCTGGCGGGAAAAACATTAGAGTATAAACCGGAGTGGATCCGCCTGGTTCAGGCCCGTTCAGCGGCCTCCTTAATCCAGAAGCTGCAGGAAACGATCGGCAGCTAGACTTAAAATAAAAAACCAACGCTGATCATTGTGAGTTTCTTCCATCGTTCGGGATTATTTTAGAATTTTGAGATTAAGAAGCAGGCAGTATAAAGCATTATAAGAGCTTTGTACGGCCTGCCTTTGCTATTATCATCGAAAGCCGGGTAAGAAATGCTTTGAGATGCAATTCCAAAACCTATTGATACACTAGAGCTGCCTGTTTATTCAACAAACTCATGTTTTGAGAAGGATTCTTTAATCTTTTCGGATTGTTTGCGACGAATGCTTTAAGCATAGCTCTCTATTCTTTTAATAATCTGCTCCGCCGATAATTCCGGATGTTCATTATGACAGCTTAATATCTGTTGAACGATACTTTCCTCTTCATCCAAGATCTCCGCAATTTCTTTTGAAGCCCTGCCTTTTTTTGCGTTTTTTAAGACTTGGTTAACCACTTTATACAAGGCGCCGCGATGAAAATCGATCTCCCTCAGATCTTCCAGATCCATCTCTCTCATGATTTCCATCGTTTGCTGCATATATTCCTCGTAGTTTTTTGGCCATTCACTCATCTTCTTAACCACCTTTCTAATTTCTTCATCTTGTTCGCAAATACTTCTGATCCATTCCTGCTTTTCCGGGTCCCCTGAGTTGCCGAACAGGATTGCCCAGCGTTCCAGTCCCGTGAGCTCCTGTACTGGCTTCTTCCTTAGAAATTCAGTTCTTCCTGTTTCCATAATACTCAAATGAATTACTGTTGTCAAGGGAATCTGTGCTATTTTCAATCGTGTTTCCGTTTCATCTGTGATGATCCCCGGGTTTGGAAAAAAATTAAAATCCGCGATCAGGATCAACCACACAGATTTCAGCTCTTCGTATTCTTTGCCCCTCATTTTCTGTGCGGCTAACAACCGCGCCGCATAATACTCCATCCGTTTTAGAATTTTGGCACAGGTTCCCTGCCGCTGCACTTCGATCACAAATAAAATTTTACCATTGATAATCCCGCGGACATCATAGCGTATCGCTTTCTGCAGTGCGTGATCCAGTTTTTGTTCCTGAGGCAGGATCTCCAGCGAGTTAATTTCGCAGTAACGCCATTGAGACAGGAAATTTGTCATTGCTTTCTCATCGTTGGCGATTACATTTTTAAAGAATCCATCCTCAAGCAGGGAATGAGTCTTGCTTTCCCGCGGATATAGAATTCTTGGAATGTAAGGTACTGGGTTTTCTCTGACAAGGGTCGTTTGTATCTTCATGAACGAATCCTCCTTTACCTCTAATATTGCGGAAAAATGGAAAAAGCCTTGCTCTATTTGATGAAAATTGAAGAAAAGAGCTTAATCTTCTTAACTTTTTTGAAACATTTTTCATCATCTGAGCGTTAACCTTCTTAAACAAAGCGCGTTAAAATTGAACTGAAAAAGTAAAACCCGTTTCATTTCGATGTTCTTTTTCCCATTCTTATTCAGAGAACGTTGACATGGATCGCAGAGTTCGACTATAATGACACTGTTCATCGGAGGGGAAATCACAAAGATGATTTGCTGGATAAGATGGCTGACGTAAAGCGTCAGTGTCTTATCCTTTTTTGATTGATGGGAGGAATTTGGATGAGAGCAGAATTTACGAGCGGCAAAATCTTAGCGCCGCTGATGAAGTTTACCGTACCGATCATGATCGCGCTGATTCTGCAGGCGCTCTATGGTGCCGTCGACTTGTTGGTTGTCGGTCAGTTTGCTTCACCGGAGGCTGTATCGGCTGTCGCAACAGGCAGTCAGGTCATGCATTCGATGATGGTCATCATTACCGGATTGGCAATGGGAATTACGGTGCTGATCGGTCAGCAGTTTGGCCGGGGTGAACCGGAAAAAGTGGGACAGACGGTGGAAAGCGGCGTCTTTTTGTTCGGCTGTCTGGCCTTGGTTTTAACCGGTGTCATGGTCGCTGCGACGCCGGCGCTGGTGACGTTGATGCAGGCGCCTGCCGAAGCGGTTGCGTTTACGAATCAATATGTTCTGATCTGCTCCGGCGGGATTCTGTTCATTGCGGCCTACAATACGCTGGGCAGTATTTTCCGGGGATTGGGTGATGCACGAACACCATTGCTGGCGGTGGCGATTGCCTGTGTTGCGAATATCGTTCTCGATCTGTTGTTTGTCGCCGGTTTTAATATGGGGGCGGCGGGGGCGGCGCTGGCAACCGTGATCGCGCAGGCCGCCAGCGTCGTATTGTCGCTGGCAGTCGTCGCTCATCAGGGACTGCCGTTTCCCTTTTCCTGGCGGAGGATCCGGTTTCATGGGGAAACCATTAAAGAAATCGTCAAGCTGGGAGCGCCGGTCGCGCTGCAGGATCTGTTAGTCAGTATTTCCTTCCTGGCGATCACAGCGATTGTGAATCAGCTGGGCGTCATCGCTTCCGCCGGGGTCGGCGTAGCGGAGAAGGTCTGTACGTTTATCCTGCTGGTGCCCTCGGCTTACGCACAATCTATTTCCGCTTATGTCGCGCAGAATATCGGCGCGAATCAGCCGCAGCGGGCGAAGCGGGGAATGGCTTACGGGATCGCGACTTCGTTATTGTTCGGAATCTTTATGAGCTATTTCGCCTTTTTCCATGGCGATTTGCTTTCCGGATTGTTCGCCAGAGATCCGCAGGTGATCCTGGCGGCCGCCGATTATCTGAAAGCTTATGCAATCGACACGCTGCTGGTATCGTTTATGTTCTGCTTCGTCGGCTATTTCAACGGCTGCGGCAAGACGACTTTCGTTATGTTCCAGGGACTGGTCGGTGCCTTCTTCGTGCGGATTCCAGTTTCCTATCTGGCAAGTAAGACGGTTCCGGTTACCTTGTTCAAGATCGGTTTGGCGACACCGTGCTCTACCTTTGTTCAGATCATCCTTTGCGTCCTTTATTTTCTCTGGCTGGGACGGAAAGAAAAAAAGCTGACGCCGGTCCATTCCTGATTTATGGATTACAAAGAAATCGAATGTAATTTAAAGTTAGCGATCAAGTCAAATTGTAAATGTATTGATCAGAAACTGTCAAAATCACCTGTTTATGCGGGTGATTTTTCTTTCTTTAAAATCTTTGACTTATAAAATTGATTGCAAGGGAGTGAATATGTCAGCGATAAGCGTATATATGAATTCTGCTTTTTTATTCCTGGAGATCAAAATCAAAAAGAAAAAGACAAAGTTAGAATCTTTGTCCTTAGAAAACAGTGTGCAAAAGTCAAGGAAGATTGTTTCTTACATCCCTGGTTGTTTCGGCAGTATAGTAAAGAAAAGCAGGGACAGCATCGGACTAAATTAAGGATGTGGAAGTAAAACGGATCACTGCCTGAAATCCGCAGCTTGGCTTGTCACAGGAAATTCAGGGAATATTGAAGCCTTACGGCATGTTTCAGACGCGCAGGATTTTACTGATGATCAAGGCGATCGGAAAAAACAGTTAACCGTTATATTTATAATCCAATAACTTCTCAGACTCGGCGATGATCTTTTCGTAATGCTCGAAATCCGTCTTATATAAATTTAAGTAAATCATATCTAAAAGACAAAGCTGGGAACATCGCAGCGTCATTGCGTTGAGACGGGTATTCGTTTCATAATTGACGGTTTTCAATACGATATCCGAGTAACCATGCAGCCGGTTTTTCTGAATTCGCGTCATCGCGATGACCGTCACATTCTGATGGCCGGCAATCCGCGCGGCTTTTAGAATCTCCGGCGTTTCTCCCGATTCGGAGATTAAAAACAAAACGTCCTGCGGACCGAACTGACTCAGCATCGAAAAAACGATGTGCGAATTCGCGCTGCAAAATGAATCCAGGCCCATCTTCAGCCACTGATTGGAAATGTACTCAGCGAATAAATTTGAGTTGCCAAATCCAAAGACGATGATTTTCCGTGCTTTTTTGAGGGCGGAAACGGTCTGATCAATGACTTGAGGCGGGTTGAATTCAAGAGTCAGCTGCGCCATTTTCTGATACTGCTGGATGATCTTCTGATTGGTTGACGAGGTGCCCTCATTGACGACAATCTCCTCTTTGACTTTTTCTTCAGTCAGCGAGGTTGACAAATCTTCCAACAATTCCCGAAAACTGCGGTATCCTAATTTTTTAGAAAACCGGATGATTGTGGATTGCCCGATATTCAGCCTGTCCGCAAGCTGATAGGACGTGAAACTGCGCGCTTCGAGCGAATGATTTTGGAAAAAATCCGCAATGATTTTCTCCGTTTGTGTTAATTCTTTTTGAACTTGTTTCAATTTTTCCTGGTACATGAAATCACCTCGGTTGTATAAAACTATTATACATAACCTGGAAAGAAATAACAATTTCAAAATTCACAAATGACTCGGAAAGTCATCACAAAATAATTTATTTTTAAATTAATGACTTAATTTTGTTGACAATAAACAACGTTTTCTTCTATGATCTGGATAGATTAATTCATATTTCTTGCGCAAGGTGATGAATTAAGAAGTGTTGCGAAAGATCGCAAGGAGGAGCGTTTTATGACATTGTTGCAAGCTCTGCTGATCGCCTTATTCGGCTATCTTTCTTCCAATTATTCACCGTGGTGTTTCGGCCAGCTGGGCGGTTGGTATACAATGGGGCGTCCGCTGGTTTCCGGTTTGATCATCGGTGTTATTCTAGGGGACGTGCGGACTGGAATCCTGATGGGCGCTGCCGTCCAGACTTTGTATATCGGCCTGGTTACACCGGGACTGTCGATGCCGGCGGATCTGAATTTCGCGGCTTATATGGGGATTCCATTAGCCATGGTGGCCGGTGCATCGACGGAATATGCGTTGAGCCTGTCGGTTCCGCTAAGCTTTCTGGGCGTTTCGTTAGTCTATGTCGTGGCTTCAGTCAACGTCTACTGGGTGCGCAAACAGGAACAATGGATTGAACAAGGGAAGATTAAAAAAGCGGCCAATGCTCCGGTATATGCGTCGATATCCCAGTTTGTGGCTCGTTTTGTGCCGATTTTTCTGGCTTGTTATTTCGGTCAGGACTTCATTATCTCCGTGGTTCAGGCGATCCCCGCCTGGCTGGGCGATACGTTTGTGATTTTCGGCAAGATGCTGCCGGCGGTTGGTTTTGCGATGCTGCTGCGGTTTGTGCTGGATAAAAATGCGGAGCTGGTGTACTTCTTCGTCGGGTTTATCATGATCGCCGTCTTGAAAATGCCGATCGTGGCCGCGACGCTGATCGCTTGTTTCCTGGCTTATCTGGATATCCGGTACACGGCGAAAAAAACGAATGAAGTGGAGGTTGAAGTCGATGAGTAACACCATGAAAAAATTATCAAGGTCAGATTTATTTCATGCCTATGCTTACTGGATGATGTTCGCGCTGGCAGCGCAGAATATGGAACGAATGGAAGCTCCGGCATTTGCCGGGATGATGGGGAAGGTCGCGGACAAGCTGTACGACGATCCGGAAGAACAAAAGGCCCTGATGCTGCGGCATACGCAGTTCTACAACAGTCAGCCGATGGTCGGCGTGATGATCAACGGTATCGCACTGGGCATGGAGGAACAACGGGCATGCGGTGAAAATGTGCCGGATGAATTGATTTCATCCACGAAAACAGCCCTGATGGGGCCGTTCGCGGGCGTTGGCGATTCCTTATTTATCGGAACTTTGATTCCGATCTTGCTGAGTATCGGCTTGGGTCTGGTTGGGGAACAGGGAAGCCTGGCGGGACCGTTGTTTTATATCATCGCCTGGCTGGGGATCATGCTTCCGTTTACCTGGCTGACTTTCCGCTTCGGCTACCGGTCGGGCATCACCGCGATCCATACGTTGTTCGAAAGCGGGATGAAGGACGTCGCAGTTCGTTTTGCCAACATCGTCGGTCTGATCATCGTCGGCTGCATCAGCGCGCAATATGTCAGCGTGAAGATCGGCTGGGCGTATGTGTCCGGCGAGATGACGATGAGTATTCAGAGCGTGCTGGATGGAATTCTTCCAGGGCTGCTTCCGCTATTGCTGACATTAGGGGCTTGGGCTTTGATGGAGAAGAAACATTGGAAAATGGGAAGCGTTTTCGTTCTGATCTTTGCGATTGCCCTGATTGGCCGGTTCTTCGGTATTCTGGCGTGAATGATTATGCGAAAGGAACTTCTTGAACAACTGCGCGGCGGACTGGTCGTTTCCTGCCAGGCGTTTGATTACGAACCCTTTTACGGCGCAGAAATGATGGCGAAGATGGCGGTTTCCGCCAAGCTGGGCGGCGCGGCCGCCATCCGGGCAAGCTGGCCGGAGAACATCCGGGCGATCAAAAAGGAAGTGGATCTGCCCATCTTCGGGATTAATAAAATCATGCCTGAGGTCTATGACAAATTTCGCGACGTAATCATCACGCCAACCTTATCTTCAGCCCGGGCTGTCGCGGAGGCCGGCGCGGATATCGTGGCTGTCGACTGCACACTGCGCCAGGGTCGCACACCGGAAATGATCCAGGCGCTGCTGCAGGAATATAAAACCGAGCTGGACGTGCTGATCATGGCAGAAATCAGTACCGCGGAAGAAGGCCGGATCGCGGCGGCGGGCGGCGCGGACATTTTATCGACGACCATCGCCGGTTATACCCCGTATTCCCGTCAGCTGGACGAGCCGGATTACCGGCTGATCGAGGAGCTGGTCGAATCAACAACGCTGCCCATCAATGCTGAAGGCCGGTTTCATCGGCCGGAACAGGTTGTCCAAGCTTTCAGAACCGGAGCCTGGACCGTCACCGTCGGCAGCGCGATCACCCGGCCGCATTGCATTACGCAGGAATTTATCCGGGCCATCCACCAATTCAAGAATCAGGAAAAGACTGGAAAGTAAGAATGGAATAAATTATTCATAATATGTTGTAAAATGTGAATAAAAAGTTTACAATAGATGCAGAAAGTGGAGGAATTGAAAATGACCAATAAAGTATTCCCAACGGTTCATCAGCTGGTTGACCAAGTCGAACAGACACAACAGGAAAACATTGAAGCCGCGGCGCAGGCGGTTGCTCAGTGCATCATCGACGGCGGCATTATCCAGGCTTGGGGCGGCGGCCATTCGATGGCGGGCGCTATGGAAGTCGCGCATCGCGCAGGCGGATTCATCCCAACGAAGAAAATCGTAGAACCATCCAACAACGCTTATGAAACGGTGGAAAGAGCCGGCGAAGTCTTCATGAAAAAGGTCGACGTGCGTCCGGGGGATGTTGTGTTCATCATCTCCAATTCCGGCCGCAATCCGCTGTGCATGGATATCGCGCTGGGCTGCAAGAAAAAAGGCGCAAAGCTGATCGCGATCACTGCGCTGGAAGCTTCTTCTCATTTGAAACCAAAGCATTCCTGCGGTAAGAACTTGTATGAAATTTCGGATATCGTGCTGGATAACTGCACGCCGGAAGGCGACTGCTGCATCGATCTGGAAGGCTTTGACGGCAAGATCTGCGGTATGTCGATGATCACCACGTCGGTTCTGGTGCAGGCCGTAACGTACCGGGCGGCGGAAATCTTAATCGAAAAAGGTATCACTCCGCCGATTTATAAATCACAGAATATCGACGGCGGACGCGAATTCAACGAGTCGCTGGAAGCACAGTACATCGAACGGCTGTACCGGATCTAAGCATTAAGCGAAATAAGAAAAAAGGGATTCTGAAATTCAGAGTTCCTTTTTCATATTTTTTCGTTGATAGGAATTCGGGATGCTGAGCCGCTTGCGGACATCGGCGATCCGTCTGCGGGAGAGGATCACACCCTCATTTTGAAAGCGCAGCGCCAGCTGTTCATCATCCAGCGGGACAGCCGGATCTTCCTCAGCGATCCAACGCTTGAGCTGCGCTTCGATCCTGTCGCGGCTGATCTGATGCAGCGCTTTGCATAACAGATCGGAAAAGGGCCGGATCCGGCCGTTGAATTCATAATATTTATGCGCACAGGCGCGGGACACTGTGGACAGATGCAGTCCGGTTTCCTCTGCCACTTCCTTTAAGCGGCAAACCGCTAACGGCGCATCTTGAAGCAAATAATCCCGCTGACGCCGGACAAGGCACTGGAAGACCAGCTGCATCGTGAGATTACGCTGGTCGATCAGATCCAACGTCAGCTGGGCTTCTTTTAAGTATTGCTTCAGCTGAGGGCTGAGCGGCCCCACTGGGATGTCGAGCAGAACCTGCGGGGAAAGCGGAGTGATCGAGAACTCCCCGTCTTCCAGCGTCAAACGGACGTCGGCCTGTACATAGGTGTTTTCCGCGGGGCCGAGCTGACAGGGATAAAGCTGGCAGGAACGGATCACGGTCAGCTGATCCTGCAGTTCGGTTGCCGTCAACCTGAGTTTCCGGCACAGCGTTGAAGTTTGACCGCGGCTTAATTCCTCCGCGCCTTCGTCCAGGATCCGCAGCGCCATTTTTTCATTTCTCAATCCGAGCTGCCGGCGGATGTAATCCAGACTATCGCGGCAGCCGATACCGAACGGCTCCAGCTGTTGAACCCCACTCAGCGCAGCCGCGATTTCCTCCGGCTGAAAACCAGGCGCCGGCTGGGCCGGATCGTAGAAGCCATGATCGTCCAGCGCCTCAATGATATACTCCGCCACGTCGAGGCGGAAGCGCCAACGGCCGGTGTGCAGCTGATTCAGCAAGTCGGCGCGAAGATCGAACTCCGGCTGGGCCTGAGCGAACAGCACTTCGTCGGAAACGGTATGCAGAAACGGATTAGCGGCGATCAGCGAGCGCAGCTCGACGGCCAGCTCCTGTCGGTTTTTTGTTAGGGTTTCGACAAAACGGCTGCGTGCAGGTGAGAAGGCCTGGCGCTGCCGCTGGGCTTGATGTAAGCGCAGACTTTGTTTGTTCTTCATCTCGGGACTCTCCTGATTTTCAGTGTAGTCCAATCCGACAGTTCTGGCAAGCGCTTTCATGATAGATGTTAAAAATTGGGAAATCCTGAATAATAAAGGAATTGTAAAAATTATTGATTGAATTTACAATGGACTGGAAGAGGAGCAGAGTCATGGAAAATAAAACGAAGCGTCAGCTCTATGAGAAGATCGAAACGCAGATGACGGGCCGGCCGGTCCGCGAACTCGATCTCGAACTGTTCTGTGCCCGGAGCTTAGCGGAGAAGCTGGACATCTCCCGCAATCTTGCGTCCCAATACCTTAACGAATTGTTTTATGAAGGGAAGCTGATTAAAATCGGAGCGCACCCCACCTGTTTTTTAGCGCGCAGCGAGCTGGAAAACGACGGCTTTGCCAGCGTCTATGACAATGCCGAGGACTTATGGAATCAGGCGGATCAGCTGCAGGAGAAACGCTCGGTGTTCTCCGATCTGATCGGCGGCAACGGCAGCCTGCACTATGCAATCGAGCAATGCAAGGCGGCGATGAATTATCCCGGCAGCGGACTGGCGGTTTTGTTTCATGGGCCGACCGGCAGCGGTAAGAGCTTACTGGCCGCGAAGCTGTACGATTATTGCGTACAACATCGGCTGATCGGCAGCGAGGGGCGGCTGATCACGGTTAACTGCGCGGAATATTCGGACAATCCGGATTTCTTTCTGACCAGTTTGTTCGGCTATACCAAAGGCGCGTACACCGGAGCCGAGAAGGACAGCGAGGGACTTCTGGCACTGGCGGACAAAGGGATGTTATTCCTGGATGAAATTCACAGTCTGACGCCGGAATGTCAGGAAAAGTTGTTTTTGTTTATGGATAAGGGTGTCTATCACCGGGTCGGCGACAATCAGAAATGGCTTGCCAGCACGGTGCGCTTTGTGTTCGCGACGACGGAAAACCCGGATCAGGCGTTGTTGAAAACGCTGTTCCGCAGAATTCCGATCGTGATTCAGATTCCGGCGCTGAAAGAACGGCCGCTGACGGAAAAGCGCGAACTGATCCGGTATATTCTTGAAACCGAACAGACCAAGTTCAAAATGCCGGTGCGGATCAGTGAATCAGCCTATCGTCTGTTGGAGCAGCATGAATTCCGCCACAACATCGGCGAGCTGAAAAACGATATCCAGGTCGGTATGGCCGGTGCGTACATGAAGGCGATTAAAAACGCCAGTCCGACGCTCGACCTGCATATCAGCGATCTGCCTTCCGGACTGGTTCGCAATCCATTACGGAATCCGTTAATGGATCAAGGCAGTGTGAGCCGGCTGCTTCCACTCGGCGAGCTGCTGCCGCGGGGCGGCGGGGAAAGCCGGTACCTGTTGTTTTATCAGGCCGCGATGCAGAATTACGAGCGCTTCCAGAAGCATGAGCTGTCGCTTGACACGTTTCTGGCCACGACGACGCTGCAGCTGGAACAATATGTCGATTTCCTGTTTTTCAACAATGAGAATTTCAGCTCACCGCAGGAGGAGATCGTCCAGAGCCTGTTGGCGAACATCAACCGGCTGCTGAATAAGAAATACGGAATGCCCGAGCTGTCCAACAATGAAATTAAGATTCTGGCCCGCTACTTCACCGATCTGCTTCAGAATGAGCCGATCAGTGCCGTGGAGCTGCGCCGCCGCGGCCGCAGTATCAGCGATTTCCAGGAAACGTTAAAAACGGTCAACCCCAAGCTGGTTTCGATTGCCAATGAAATCCTGCCGTTGCTGCAAACGGGACTGAATCTGCCGTTGGGCGCGTTTGAAGAAATCACGACGACGTTGTTTTTTCTCTACTTTAACCGGGGCTACCAGCCGGCGCCGATTCCGGTCGTCATCATGGCGCATGGTTATTCGATTGCCAGCGGGATCGCGGAACTGGCGAATCAGCTGCTGCACCAGAATATCTTCACGGCGATCGACATGCCGGTCGAAAGTCATTTTGAAACGATCACCAACAAGCTTAAACAGTATTTGAGCGAAATCCGGAATTGTCACGAGATCATCGTCATGGTCGATATGGGCTCGCTGGAAGGCATTCAGAAATATATCGATCAGACTGCCGATCTGGATATCGGCATCATCAACAATGTCACGACCAAGCTGGCCCTGGACGTCGGCGCGATGATCATGGAAGGGGATTCGCTGGAGACGATTCTTGAACAGGCCAAGCAGCGCTCGCTGCCGAATTATGTGATCATAAAGAACCGTGTCCGTCCCAAAGCGATTCTGACAGTTTGTTCCTCAGGTATTGGGATCGCGGGCAAGATTGCCGCGCTGGTGGAAAACAGCTTTCCGAAAAAAATGGATCTGACGGTCATTCCGATCGCTGCCGATACGCTTCAGCACCGCCAGGCCTCAGGCATTTTTGATAAGTACAATGTTATTCTGATTCTTGGCACGCTGAATCTGAAACCGCAGGGTATTCCGTTTATTTCGATCGAAGATATCATCAATCAAAGCGACAGCTGGGCGCTTAAAGAAAAGCTGGGAATGTTGATGAACGACGAGGAGCTGACGGTATTTACGCAGAACATGGTGCGTAACTTCTCCCTGGATAATCTGATCGACTACCTGACGATTCTCAATCCAGAGAAAATTATCGTGTATGTCGAGGAAATCCTCGAACAGATACAGAAACGGCTGGAATTCACGTTGTCCAACAACATCCTGATCGGACTTTATCTGCATATCAGCTGTCTGATTGAGCGGCTGATCATCGACAAGCGCTTCGTTTACTATCTCAACCTGGAGAAATTTGAAGCTGAGCACGCCGATTTCATCACGATGATCCGGGAGGTGTTCAACCGGGTGTGCCGGGCGTACAACGTCGTCATTCCCACGGCAGAGATCGGCTATCTTTACAATTATATCGTGCAGGGGAAATCTGTCGAAAAACAGGTTGAATGTGTCGAAGAATCCAAATCGGAACTGATGGAAAGCGTCGGATTTACCGAATAACCGGAGAAAAATAAGAGAAAACGAAGAAAAAATAATTGATTTTAAGAAAATCGCATAAAAAAACGCGCAAAAGCAGAGCTTGGCGCGTTTTTTGCTGATAAGAGAGTGAAGAAACGAGGTGAAGCGGATGCGGAAGGTGATACTGACTTCCCATGGTCATTTGGCGGAAGGCATGCAAAGTGCGGTCAATATGATTCTGGGGTGTCAGGCTGATCTTGAAGTGTATGACCTGGATCATTATGACGAACCGGATATGATTCTGGAACGGGTGCGGAAAAGGGTGGAAGAACAGCCTAACGATGAATTTATCATTCTGACCGATATCAACAACGGCAGCGTTCATCATCAGATGATGCAGCTCTGCCTCTGCCCCAATGTGTACGTCCAAACGGGCATGTGCCTGTCGATGGTCCTGGAAATTTTACTGGCCAGTCCGCAGGCGGGGATCGAGGAAACGGTAAAACACGCCGTGGAATCGACGAAGGAAAACATGCTCGGATTCAATTTCAGATCCATCAGAGAGATGAAGGAGGATGAATTATGGTAATTCTGATGCGGATCGACGAACGAATGCTTCATGGACAGGTGGCGCTGACCTGGGTCAACGAGGTCCATCCGGAAGCCATTCTGATCGCCAATGACGAAGCGGCGGAAAACGACATGGCCAAACTGGCCTTCAAAATGGCGAAGCCTGACGGGGTGAAACTGGCGATCAAATCGATTGACGACGGAGCGAAGCTGCTGAATCATCCGCACGCTCAGAAAATCCGGATCTTCGTCATCGTCAGGACACTGGCCGATGCTGTGCGGTTAGTCCGGCAGACAGAGGAAATCTACCGTGTGAATATCGGCGGAATCCGCAAGCGTGAAAACAGCCGTTCATTCAGCTCCGGTATCTTCTTAACGGAAGAGGATCTGGTGAATCTCAAGGAACTGCATGAAAAAGTGGATTATCTGGAATTCCGGATGATTCCTAACGAGCCTAAAGTCGATTATGAGAAGTTACTGAAATAAGAGGAGGGAAAACTTATGTTGATTGTTCAAAGCGTCATCGTCGGGGTGATCTACCTGGTTTTAGGTTTCCTTGAAGAATACCTGTCATTTCCGATGTGCTCCCGACCGATGGTTGTCGGTTCGGTCATTGGCTTCTTTCTAGGGGATCTGAAGACCGGCGTCATGATCGGGGCTTCCCTGGAACTGGTCTTCATGGGCGCCGTTCAGATCGGCGCGTCCACGCCGCCGGATTCATTAGTTGGCACCGCTGTTGGTACGGCGTTCGCAATTATTATGCACGCCGACGTCGAAGTCGCGCTGGCGCTGGCGGTTCCTGTCGCTCTGTTAGTGTCCATGACCAGCTCCATCTGGTTGACATTGCGTACATTCTGGCATCCGACAATTGAAAAAATGATGGACAAAGGGGATTACAAAGGTCTGGAACGGATGTTCTACGTCGTTGCCTTGACGTTGTATATTCCGAAAGCACTCCTGGTCACATTCGCGATTATGGCAGGATCCACGGTTGTCGAGAAAATGATTTCGATCATTCCGGAATTCGTCACCGGCGGCCTGGGCGTTGCGGCAGGTATGATGGTTGCGGTCGGCTTCGCGATGTTGTTAAAGATGATGTGGTCCAAGAAAATGTGCGTTTATTATTTCCTGGGCTTCTTGTTAGTCGCTTATCTCAACCTGCCGATTCTGGCCGTCGCCTTCTTCGGCGTCATCCTGTGCGTTATTCTGTACTTTGAGGGCAATTTCAAAATGAATAAAGCAGCCCCGGAAGCTTCTGAGGAGGAGGAATTATTCAATGATTAAAGAAAGATTGAATTTATCGGACGAAGACGTCAAGATGTGCAAACAGATCGGATTCCGGACGTTGTCGCTGTGCTCCATTATGGAAATGGAAAAAATGCAGGCGTTAGCGTATGTCCGTGTCATGATTCCGGTCATCAATCGTTACTATCATACACAGGAAGAACGGATCGAAGGGTATAAGCGGCATTGGGAACTGTTCAATACGACGCCGACGGTCGCGGGCTTTATCACCGGGTTATCCGCGGCGATGGAAAAGCAGGCGTCGGAAGATCCGACGATGGACAAGAAGTCGATCAACGCGGTCAAGGCTTCGTTAATGGGACCGTTCGCCGGCATCGGCGATTCCATTTTCTGGGGATCCTGGCGGATTGTCGCCACAGGCATCGGCTTGTCGCTGGCCCTGCAGGGCAATGTTCTCGGCCCGATCCTGATGTTGGTGATCTTCAATATTCCAGCGCATATCTGTCGTTACTATGGGCCGTTCCTGGGCTTCGGCCTGGGCTCCAAGTTCTTAAGTCAGGTTTCAGAATCCGGTTTAATGCAGTTTTTGACGAAGTGCGCGACGATTGTCGGCCTGATGACCGTCGGAGCGATGACCAGCTCGATGGTTAGTCTGAACATCGCGTATGTCTTTACGATGAATGAGGTGGAAATGTCCGTTCAGTCGCTGATCGATTCGATTATGCCTTCAGCTTTACCGCTGGCGTTGGTCTTCGTCTGCTTCTATTTCCTCAAGAAAGACGTCAAGCCGATCACGATCATTCTCGGTATCATCGCGTTCAGTATTCTGGGGCGGTTTATCGGACTGGTCTAAACGAAGGAAGTACGAAAATATACATAAACAAGGAGGAATTATTCTATGGTTACCATGCTTGAAGTCATCAATCGGATCCCGGCGGTCTGCACCGATATTTTAAACCATCGTGAGGAAACGTTCGCAGCACTGACGCAAACCGTCAAAGCACATCCGGAAATCAATCAGATCTTACTGATCGGATCCGGTACGTCCAATACCAGTGCCGTCACGGCCCGCCGGTTTATCGAGAAAACTTCGGGATTGCAGACGATCTGCGTGCTGCCGAATGAGCTGCTTTACAACTGCTTTGCTTATAATCCGAACGCATTGTATGTCTTTACTTCCCATTCTGGTACGTCAACGCTGACCTGCATGGCGGCAGAGAAGATCACAAAGCTGGGCTATTTGACAGCGGCGGTGACCGATGGCGAGGACAGTCCGATCGCCAAGATGGTTGACGTCTTTATCAATCAGCGTAACGGGGTTGAGGAATATCTGATGCGCACGATCGGTTACTGTTCCAGCGTTTTAACTCAGATGTTGATGGGGATGGCCATCGGGAAGGCCCGCGGTGTGCTGACAGAAGATCAGGAAACAGTTTATCTTGATCAGGCGAAGGCTGGCATCGAACACCATCCGGCGATTGTCAAGGAAGCCATGGCCTGGTTTGACCGGAATCAGGAAAAGCTGATGGCAGCGGAAACCTTCACCATTTACGGCATGGATTCGCTGTGGGGTGTCGCGCTGGAAGGGGCGTTAAAGATTCTGGAAATCTCGAAGCGCCGGATTGGCGTCGGCTATGAATTTGACGACGGCATGCATGGTCCGACGATGGGGTATACGCCGTCCAACTGTGTTATCGTTCTGCATGACGGCGGCCGGGAAGACGTGCGTGCGCATCAGCTGACGACATTTGCAAAGAATGAGCTGGGTTATGGTTATCTGATTGGTGAAAATCCAATCGATGCCAGTGATCTGCCGATTTCGCTGGCGGGCGGGGAATTTATCTTCCTGGAGCTTTCCCCGGTCGTTCAGATCCTGGCTTACCGGCTGGCGGTGGATTACGGCATCGATCTGACGGATATGTCATATCATTCAGAAACAAAATATTTCAACACGCATAACGAAGCGTAAGGCTTTCTTGCTAGGTTGAAGATATTGGCAGCCGGGGCGTCGCGTCCTGGCTGTCTTTGTTTTGACAGCGAAACGGCGTAAGATAGGAGGAAAAGTCAATGCAGAGAAGCAAGAGCCAGTGGATCGGGGACCGGCAGTTTTACAGGACAGCGCTGGCGGTGGGGATTCCGCTGATGTTTCAGCAGCTGATCACCAGCTCGGTCAATCTGGTGGACAATCTGATGGTGGGGCAGTTAGGCAACGAGGCGCTCAGCGGAGTCGCGGCCGTGAACCGATTTACGATGATCGCGATTTTTGCGGTGAATGGATTATTAGCTGCTGCGGCAATTTTTATCGCACAGTTCTGGGGCGCGGAGGACTCTGAACGGATGAAGCAGACCTTCCGGTTTTCATTGCTTGCGGCCGGTTTGATCTTGATTCCGTTCTGGTTGGCGGAAGCCCTGGCCCCTGCGCTGATCCTGGGATTCTTTACGAGCGTCCCGGAGGTCGTTGCGGCTGGAAGCCGGTATATGGTGATGGCGGCGTGGACCTTGCCCCCGACGGCGCTTTCGTTAACCGCAGCGAGCGCGATGCGGGCTGCCGGAGAACCGCGCCTGCCGTTAGTGATCAGCGCCAGTGCGGTTTTAATCAACACGCTGCTGAACTATGTGCTGATTTTTGGACAATTCGGATTTCCTGCTCTGGGTGTGCAGGGAGCGGCGCTGGCAACGGTGATTGCCCGGCTGATGGAAGCCGCACTTTATCTTTATTTTCTGAAACGCAGGCCGTTTGCGTTTAAAACCAGATTGTGCGACTTGCTTTCAATTCCGCGGTCTTTGGCGTGGACGATCTTTAAAAAAGCGCTGCCGCTGGCCTTGAATGAACTGATGTGGTCATTAGGCATGGCAACGTTGTTTAAATTCTATTCCCAACGCGGACCTGAGGTCATGGCGGGATATTCGATTGCGAACACGATCAGCGACCTGTTCTTCGTCTTGTTTGGCGGATTGGCTACGGCAACCACGATTCTGGTTTCCAAGCCTTTAGGCGCTGATCGGATGGAAGAAGCACGGGACCGGGCGTATCAGCTGTTAGCCTTTGCGGTTTTTCTTGCGGTTTTATTCTCTTTTCTTATGTTTGGTTCTTCGTTTGTCGTACCGTCCTGGTATCAGGTCAGTACCCAGGCCAAACAGATCGCGGCTCAAATGCTGCGGGTCATGGCCGTGATGTTCTGGACGTATACCGCGAATACGCAATGTTATTTTATCTTACGGGCCGGCGGGGATACGCGCTCGACTTTGTTTGTGGATTCTGGGTTTATGTGGCTGATTAATCTTCCCTTGATCGGGATACTGACGTATTTTACCGGACTGAATATCATGCAGATGTACCTGATCGGGCAAATGACCGAGTTAGCGAAGCTGACGCTGGCTTATCATTTAGTCCGGAAGGAGAAATGGCTTGTCAACCTGACGGAATGAACGACAGGCTCTAACAATCCTGATGCTTCTTTTTGGATACAAGAATTCAAACTTATGATTTTGACAGAGAAAAGAGATCATTGTTCACTGTCGTTTCATGTGATAAGATGAATAAAACTTATGAAAGAAGAGAAAATCATGAAGGCAATGGAGATTTTGAATGCGAATTGGAAAGCCGAAGATGGAAGCTTTCTCTATTATTTACATGAAGAAAATAATTTTCATGAAGCGGCATTTCTGGAACTATGCAGCTGTATTTCCTCTTTGTCCCGGCGTCATCCGCAAGATCAGACAGTTTCTTCGAAAATCGTCTTTGTTTATGGGCAAGTGTTAAAACATCTTCTCTATCATTTTGATCCTCAGGATCTGAGCGTTATTTCTAATCTGCCCTCTGATTACAGCGAAAAGCTGGAGCTTCTTGAACAAAATGTGATTCATTATTTCCAAGGCGATAGATAAAAACAGTGAGGTGATTCAGTTATTAGTTTTATAGATGTGGTTTTTCGATTTACATAAAAACACATTTGCTCAAGTGTTTTTTAATTAACTTTACAGATTTATATAACATAGTATAATCAAAAAAATGGAGTTGGAGGAATTTCTATGGCGAAAAGAAAAAATGTCACAAAAAAAATAAGATTATTCTTTCTTTTTGCTTTATTTACTTTTTTTATTTATTATATTACTTCCTCACCTATAGATGTAGCAAATCATATTGAAATTCGAGTTTATGATGAAGGGATTACTGCAATATTTGATTATAGATTACCTATTACTTATAAAAATTTTAGTTATAATGGCTCAGATTTTAATTATGGCGGTAGTACTATTTACGTAATTAGATTAGAAAATGCAAAACAAAATTTTGATATTAATAAATTAGATATATCCTACTCTGAGAATTTTTATTCGTTGAAGCGGCATCAACCATTCTATAATTCAAAATTATATAAAATTGTTTATCAAGATCAATCATTTAGGGACTATGTCCATTACACAGGAATTAGAGTGTCTTATGATAATATGAATAGAGCTAATCCCTGATTAATAACTTATGTGAAAGACGGAATTCAATTTTAAATTATGTTTAATTCTTTTTTAAGTATATTCTAACTTAAAGATCTAATTACTGATATAATTAAAAAGAAAAGATACCTTTTTCTATGTTGATTCAATTTTTATTAATTTAATGCCCTATAATTATTTTTTTAACTTATTCATTTTATCACAGTAAACACTCGAATCATGAGGTGAGGACGAAAATATGAAAAATATACTGGCAGGCGGATTTTTATTTATCGGTGGCATACTTTTAATGCAAATCAAGGGAATCAACGATTTGTTTCTTCCTATGGGCGGTCTTAGTGCTGTACTTGGATTTGGTCTGTTGATCAGCGGACTGCTTGATGACAAAGAGAATTAGACATGTTTTCGGGGCGTAATCGAATCAAGATTCTCTGCTGTATTCAATTCTTTTTGATGTCATTCGTCATTTGAAAATTTCAAGAATTGTAACTGAAATACATTGTCGAAGCGTTTTGCTTCGCGAAGACGCAAAGCGTGATATAATCAAGTTATTGAGAACGAGAAAGAGAGGATCTTGATATGCATGATGCCGCAGTCCGCAAGGCGATTGAACTGGAAACTCAGCGCCAGACCCATAACATTGAATTAATTGCTTCTGAAAACTATGTCTCCCGGGATGTCTTGGAAGCCGTCGGTTCCATTCTGACCAATAAATACGCCGAGGGGTACCCGGGACGGCGTTATTACGGCGGCTGTGTCGACGTCGATATCATCGAGAATCTGGCGCGTGAGCGGCTGTGCGAATTATTCCATGCTGAACACGCCAACGTCCAGCCGCATTCCGGCTCCCAGGCGAATATGGCGGTGTATATGACAATCTTACAGCCCGGCGATAAAGTTCTGGGGATGGATTTAAGCTCAGGCGGCCATCTGACGCACGGCCATCAGCTGAATTTCTCCGGACGGCTGTATGAGTTCCGCAGCTACGGCGTGGATAAAGAAACCGAACAAATTAATTATGAGGAACTGCGCCGGATCGCTCTGGAAGTAAAGCCGAAGCTGATTGTGGCCGGTGCCAGTGCCTATCCGCGGGAGATCGACTTTAAGAAGTTCCGGGAAATTGCCGATGAAGCTGGCGCGTACCTGATGGTTGATATGGCGCATATTGCCGGTTTAGTCGCGGCAGGACTCCACATGAGCCCGGTGCCTTATGCCCATTTTGTTACGTCCACAACACATAAAACCCTGCGCGGTCCGCGCGGCGGCATTATTCTTTGCAAGCAGGAATTTGCCAAGGATCTCGACCGCAACGTCTTCCCGGGAATCCAGGGCGGTCCGCTGATGCATGTGATCGCCGGAAAAGCCGTGTGCTTCGGCGAAGCGCTGAAACCGGAATTTACCGGCTATGCGCGCCAGATTATCGCGAATTGCCAGGCTCTTTGCGAAGCGCTCCAACAGGAAGGCCTGCGGATCGTAACCGGCGGCACGGATAATCATCTCATCCTGGCCGATGTGAAATCTTCCTATGGGATTACAGGCAAGAAAGCGGAAGCGCTGCTGGATGAAATCAACATCACCTGCAATAAAAACACGATTCCATTCGATCAGGAAAAACCGTTTGTGACCAGCGGTATCCGGTTGGGAACGGCAGCGATGACCACGCGCGGCTTTCAGGAAGAAGAATTCCGTCAGGTCGCCCGCTGGATCACGACTGTGCTCAAAAATCCGGAAGACGAAGCGCTGAAAGCGAAGCTGCGTCAGGAAGTCATGGAAATGACGGCGCGCTACCCGCTGATCCGGGAATCCTAGATTGGAAATTAATAAGATAAAATCCAGATAAAAACCCTGGGCTGTTGATAGGATCGAACGACTTCAACCGGCTCAGGGTTTTTTCATGAAAATCAAAAAGGATTGGATACCTTTCCCACGGATCGCCAATTTCAGGCGGCGGCCGGCAGGTTTAACAAAAGGTTGACTGTAAACGTATTATCCTTCGGCGTAATTTTCAGAACGCCGTGATATTTAGCGCACAACGTCCGGATCGAGGAAAGACCGATCCCTTCCCCCTCCCGTTTTGATGACAGGAATGTTTCATCCTGCTTCTTCACCTGACCGTTATAGCTATTGCGGCATTGCAGAACAAGACCGTTATTTCCCTGCATTCGGCTTTTGACCTCGATAAACTGAGCTTCTCCCGCCGTTTGACGCAGACACGCTTCCATGGCATTTTCCAGCATGTTGCCCAGAATGACAGTTAAATCGGTATCCTTGATCGCCAATGCCGGCGGCAGAACAATCGACGTTGTAAATTCAATCCCGCTTTCCTCCGCCATATCCATGTAATACCGCACGATCGCGCTGAACAACAAATTCTCGCAGACTGGCGTTTTGATTGAAGATTCGAAATTACTGATGAACTGATTCAGAGAATCCCGCAGCTTTTCCGTTTCTCCGTGATTCATGTACGTCTTTAACGTCAGCAGATAATGATGCAGATCATGCCGGGTCTGACGTGTACTGGCGATACTTGCGGCCAGCCGTTCGGCTTGCTTGTCGCGGATCAATGCCTGATATTCCTGCACCTGCAGCTGCTGCTGAAGCTGCTGTTTTTCCTCGTTGAAATTGATCATGCTGAGCGTCGCGTAGTAAGAAAGAAAGGTACCTGCGGTCCAGACGATTGCCAGCAACAACGGCGATGTAATTTCGCTGTGCAGCGCAGCGATCGACGAGGTAAAGCCTAAGCGGTAGATAAGATAGAACGAAGCCGGGATCAGCCATAACATACTCCAGATTTCCGGCGTGTCCTCATGCTCCCACACCGGCAGAACCTGATGCGTCAGAAAATAATGGATTAAAGGAGCGCTGAGGACAAAGACGAGCATCCGGCAAAGCGATACCAACCCGACCGCAGAGAACCCCGGAAGCAGTCCGGCGAGGTGCGTTTCCAGAATTTCCGAGAACATCAGGACAATATCCGAATAGTTCTCGATCAACAGAATCAGAAACAAGAGCTTGCGCAATGAAGTGCGCAGGACATGATAAGCCAGAAAGAGGCAGAAGGCCAGGAAGAAACAGGTAAACGGAAGCATCCAGATTGAATTGATGCCATACGTTTCACCAAAGAGATAAACAATCAGCGTCGTGCCGAGATAAAACAAAACGGCATACAGTACGCCCCGGCGGAAGGAACAGCGCAGATGATTGCGAAAGGGAATTAAAATCAAAAACAAATAGGGCGCCAAGCGGGTGCCCAAGCTTAAAAAATAATCCAGGAGCGTCATGATGCTTACCCCTCGTTCAGGCGCTTAAACGAATAATCAGCGTAGGCCTGACGAATTTCACCTTTGCGCGCGCGGTTGATGGGAATCTGAACCTGATCCTTCATCAGAAAATCATGATCATCCATCTGCTGGACATAGTCCATATTGATCATACAGTTGCGGTAGGGGCTGATGAACTGTTTGTATTTTAAAAGCAGCGGTGAAAATTCCGCAAAGGACATATAAGTCTTGATCATCCGGTTGGGCGTATGAATTTGAATGTAATGATTGTAATAATCAGTATACATGATGTCCCGGATTAAAACACGGGCCATGATCCGGCCTTCCTTTACTTCGATGTAGTGATTGCGCGAGCGTATTGATTTTTCACTTAACCGCAAAACCTCGTCGAGCTTATCCTGCGGAATCGGTTTAACAAGATAGTGAAAAGCCCGGACATCATAGCTCTCAATCGCATAATCACGGCTGGAAGTGGTGAACACGATTAAAGAATGGACGTTGTTTCCCCGCAAAGTCCGGGCCAGGGTCATACCGTCGATTTCGTTCATGAAAATATCCAGGAAGATGATATCCCAGTCCGCGCGTGAAGCTTGCAGAAATTCATTTCCCGAGGAAAATGAACGGATTTCATAGATCAGCGATTCGCGCAGGCAGAAATTTTGAATTTTTTCAGCCAGCAGCTTTCGATCCTCTGCTGAGTCGTCGATGACCGCAATTTTCATAACGATTGCTCCTTTCGATCCGCATGCAAGCCGATGCATGATTGGGATAAGGGAATAGATTGTTCGATTTCCTTTGTTTTCTTTATTATAACAGATTTTTTGTAACAAAATTTGTTTTATAAATAAATCCTATTATAAATTGTCAAAATAATGGTAATTCCTAAATTATAATCAATAAATTGAAGATCATTATCAGGAATTAACCTGCTTCTTTATTATAGCATATCCGGTAAAAACACTGTTATTTTTATCAGGTAAAGTGTTCAGGTTCATTTCTCAGTCAAGGTTCAGAAATGGGGAAGACCGTTTTACCGTCAGGGAATTTCCGATTTTCTCAATGCCCGGATTCAGCCGCAAAGAAATGAGGACGGACATCTCAGCGTTTTGTGCCGTTTCATTGAAAAAAATTTTAAGCTCAAAGCGAGCGGCGGCTCTGATTATGATGAAAAAAAGATCGTTATTAAGATATGATTTTAATCTGATTTTCCGAGTTTGAAAATCTGGGAAATCAGATTCACAATGGAATCGTGATCGCCACCCTTAACTTATAAAAGTACCGGAAAACTTCAGAACGTGAGGTGATTGTCTCTGAATTTCCCCCTTTAATTTATTCTCAATTGAAATATTTATCAGGTGTAATTACAATCGGTTTAAGCTTACTACTGGCGATGACGGGCGTAATTGAGAGGTGATTTTTTTTAAAAAAATTTGGAAATTTCCTGTTGACAATTTCTAATGGTATCGCTTACAATGACGGTGTAATTGGATTGTTATTGTTCAATAAAACAAGCAAAACCAATTTGCAAGAGGACTTTTATGTCTTCTCTGCAAATTGGTTTTTTCTTTTTTCCAAGGAGGTTAAGCGATGGAAATCTGTTATAGCCCGTTAGTCGGAAAAGCGGTCAATCTGGACCATGTTGCGGATGAAATGTTCTCGCAGCGGATGCTGGGGGACGGCATGGCGATTGCGCCGGAAGCGCGTGAAGTTTACAGCCCGGTAGCCGGCGAAATCACAATGGTTTATGAAACACAGCACGCGATCGGCATCAAAACGGAGACCGGCATCGAAATCCTGCTGCATATCGGCATTGACACCGTCATGCTGGGGGGAACGCCGTTCGACACCAAGGTGCAGGTCGGCGATCACGTTCAGCGCGGCGATCTGTTAACGATCGTGGACTGGAATTATATCCGCAAAAAGGGCTGCGATACGATCGTACCGGTTCTGGCAATCAACCGCAAAGTAAAGCTGCTGAAAAGCGAGGAAAACGTGAAACCCGGTGAAGCTTTATTTGAAATCGAAGCGTAAGGCAGGCGCTGAAAGCGAGGTGGCTCCGTGATCATCAAACAGATTTACAATAACAACGTCATTCTCTCAGAGAATGAGGCAGGTGACGAGATCATCCTGGTCGGCCGGGGAATTGCCTTCGGCATGACCCGCGGAAGCAAGGTCGTCGAAGGGCGGATTGAAAAGAAATTTGAACTTCAGGACGATGTCGGTCAGAAATTCAAAACGCTCGTTCAGGACGTTCCCTACAAAACAATTCTGGTTTCGGAAGAAATCATCGATTATATCAAGACCCAGTCCACCAAACGAATCAACGATTCCATTTATGTCACGCTCACCGATCACATTGCCAATATGATTGAACGGATCAAAATGGGGATCGTCTTCGACCCGACGCTGCTGCTCAACGTCAAGTCGCTGTATAAAGAAGAATACCGGCTGGGCTTAAAAGTCACGGAGCTGCTGCGGCAGAAATTGAAAATCGACATTGACGATGGCGAAGCAAGCTTTATCGCCCTGCACATCATCAACGCCGAGCTGGATTCCAATATGCAGCAGATGTATGAAATCACCGCCGTGATTGAGGAGATTCTCAATCTTGTGCGCGAGGACTTCCAAATCGATACGGAAAACGGTCAGTGCGACCGCTTCATCACGCATTGCCGCTTCTTCGCCCAGCGCGTTGTCAACAATGAATATCTCAGCACCAAATCCGACTACAACCTCAGCACCTATCAGGTGTTCGAGCAGACGCATCCGCGGGAAACCGCGTGTATCGAGCGGATCGCGCAGCGGATCAAGGACCGGTACGGTTATACCGTCAGCACCGATGAAAAGCTGTACATTATGATCCACCTGATCCGCCTGACCGAGTAACAGAGTTATTGCCAGTCCCTTCAGAGCGGACTGTGTGATAAAAGGTTTTGAAAAAGGACCGGAAGGATTACCGGCGCCCATTCCTCTCAAACAGGCTTAGCTGGCCTGGGAAGACAACCGGCTTAAGACGGGGCTTCCCGCAAGGAGGACAGGGGAGGTTCAGAAAGAAACGTAAGGGAAAAGGCTGAAAAGCTTCAGCGCGGCACGGAAGCCGCACCGCAGAATTGATCGTTCTCGCACCGTTTCGCTGCCGTCCGCCTTTCGCGAAGGCAAGGCAGGCTGAACGCCAGAACTTCCAAGCTCCGTTTCAAGCTGCAAATCCAAAAAAGATTTGAAAGGAGAAATCACCAAGTATGGGGAAATATGAAGAGTTATCCAGAAAAGCACTGGAAGCTTTAGGCGGCGTGGAGAACATCACGCACGTCACGCACTGCGCAACACGTCTGCGGATCAGCTACGCCCGCAAGAGCGTCGTCAACGAGGAAGGCTTAAAAGATCTTCCGGGATCCGCCGGCATCGTCAACAAAGACAAGCAGATCCAGATCATCATCGGCCCGGGCGTTCATGACGCTTACGAAGAATTCCTGGAAATCTCCGGATGGAGAGAAGGCGGCGCCGTCGCCGCAGAGGAAGAGGAAGAAACCGGACCGAAGAACGCGATGTATTACCTGAACAAGTTCGGCAACTTCGTCGCTCCGATCTTCATGCCGGTTGTTCCGGCGATGATCACCGGCGGTATGATCCTGGCGATCAAGAACCTGTTGGTCAACTACTTCGGCATGGGCGTCGACAGCGGCACGGCACAGCTGATGCTGATGATCTTTGATGCCGGCTTTGCCTTCCTGCCAGTGTACGTCGGCTATACGTTAGCTTCCCAATTAAAGATGCAGCCGATCATGGGCGCCTTCTTAGGTGCGACGCTGATCGCTCCGCGTTTTGCGACCGGAACGGTTACGGACTTCTTCGGCATCGCGATTCCGCAGGTTTCCTACAGCTCGACCGTCATTCCGATCGTGCTGGGCGTCTTCTTTATGTACTATGTCCAGAAGGTTCTGAAGAAGATTATTCCGGAAGCGCTGACGTTCTTCTTGACGCCGCTGATCACGATGATTCTCGTCGTTCCGGTTACGTTAATCGTTTTAGGCCCGATCGGCAACCAGCTGTCCGGCTACATTGCGGCCTTCTGCATCTGGCTGACCAATACGCTCGGCTTTATCGCCCAGCCGATTCTGTCGGCGATCTATCCGTACATGGTTATGTTCGGTTTGGATAAAGGTCTGTCCCCGATCGGCATCGAACTGATCGCCAACCTCGGTTACAACTCCGTCACCGGCATCATGGGCTTCGTTTCCAACATCTGCATCGGCGGCACGGCCTTAGCCGTCGCGACGACGATCAAAGACAACAAGGCGCAGAAGGGCATGATCGCTTCGTTCGGCGTCACGGCGCTGTGCGGTGTTACTGAGCCGGCTTTCTACGGCGCGCTGCTGTCGCGGCCGAAAGCGTTGATCGGCACAGCCATCGGCGCGGTTTCCGCAGGCTTAGTCGCAGGTCTATTCGGATTGAGAACATTCGTGCAGGGCGGCTGCCCGGGTTATCTGACGCTGTTGTTCTTCGTTGATCAGAACGGCGGTCTGCACTATGTCTGGATCGCGATCCTGGTCGCGGCGATTGCGACGATCGTTTCCTTCCTGGCGACGAAAGTCATTCTCAGCCGGGATATGAAAAAGGCAGCGAAATAAAAATCAGGTTTCACTTCACGCTGCCGGGATGCTTCATTCCGGCAGCGCTTGTTTAAACGGACCTTTATTTGTCAGAGTCAATGAGAAAGGGCGAAGCGGCAGGCTTCGCAGGGTGATGCTATGAAAGTTTTAATCGGACAGTTTATCAATGAGGCCAACGCCAACATTCCCGTCAAGGACGAGATCACGACCTTTGACATCGCATTCGGCGATGAGCTGATCGAAAAAATGCAGGTCGGCGATATTTTTGAGCAGGCCGGGATTGAAATCATTCCGTCGGTGTACGCGGTATCGGGCGCTTCAGGCGTGATCAAGCGCCACACGTTTGATTATATCGAAGCGTGCTTCCTCAATGCGGTGCGCGAGCATCTGCATGAAATCGACGGGATTTATCTGATGCTTCACGGCGCGAGCGAGGTCGACGGCTTGGGCTCGGGCGATCATCACATCCTCAAGGCGATCCGTGAACTCGTCGGACCGTACATCCCGATCACGGTGGCCTGCGACCCGCACGGCAATCTGTGTCAAGACTATGTCGAAGCCACGACCGCGATCCGCAGTTACCGCCAGTCCCCGCACACCGATTCCCGCGATACATGGCGGAAGATGGCGCAGATGGTCTGCGATCTGGTCAAGGACCGCCGGAACATTCATTCCGTGTACCGCAAGCTGCCGATGATTCTGGGCGGGGAACAAAGCGTATCGGCGGATGAGCCGGTGCGTTCGATCAATCAGTATCTCGATGAACTGGAACAGGATCCGCGGATTTTGAGCTGTTCCTGGCATGTCGGCTACATCCGTCACGATACCGACGTCGCCGGCTGCGGCATCGTCGTGGTCCCGGCCACGGAAGCGGATCAGGCGTATGCCGAAGAGGTTGCCGACAAGCTGGCGGAGTATGTCTGGAACAAACGGCATGAGTTCCATTACACCGGCACGACCGCGAAGCCGGAAGACGCGCTGGCGATGGCGCTCAGCTTTGAAGGCAAACCGTTTGTCATCACCGATTCGGGCGATAACACAACCTCCGGCGCGACCGGCTGGAATACGTTCATCCTGCGGCAGGCGCTGGCGGCCAAATCCGATAAGCGGATTCTGTTCGCTTCGATCTGCGATCCGAAGACATGCGATCAGCTCGACGGTCTGGATCTCGGAACGAAAACGGAGATCGAGCTAGGCGTAGGGCACGACGCGATGTCGGAGAAGGTCAAGCTGGAAGTCACCGTCTTGTCCAAGGGCGAGGTTGTCCGGCCGATCGGCATCGGAACCGAAGGCATTGCCAAGACGTTTGGCAAGTGTGTCGTCGTTCACGTGGAAGGCACGGCGATCGATATCATTGTCGCCAATCACCGCCAGTCCTACGCGCATGCGATTCAGTTTGAAAGCGCCGGCGTGAACTGGATGGATTATGATGTGACCGTCGTCAAGCAGGGCTATATCTTCCCGTATCTGAAAGAAAACGCCGCCGGTTATGTGATGTCGCTGACCGACGGAGCGACGCCGCAGGATACCGCTTCAATTCCATTCAAGCGGATCATGCGCCCGATGTTCCCGGTTGATCAGATTTAATCCTGAACGGACGATCAAACCAGATCCCAGCTTCCATAAGAAAACCGGCGCAAGCGGAGCGCCGGTTCTCTCTAATCTTCAGGTTCCCGGCGGGTTAACCGCCGGTGAATCTTCTCATACGTTGCCAGCTTTCGATTTAACAGCTCGTCATATTGGAGCCGGAAGTAAATCGAATACAACGTGTCCAGAATATAAAGCAGCGTCATCCGCGTCGAAAACGACGAGATCTTCTGATAGTGATTTTCATACGACGACATGTAAATCTTATACTGCGCAAAGCGCGTCAGCGGATTTTTCTGGGTCGAGGTGATCAGTACGATCGGCGAATGGTTGTCGCTTAAGATCTGACAGACGGTGTTCATCGAGCCGCCCCGGCCGCCGAACGAAATGACGATCGACAAATGGCGGGCGTCGGCGTTGCCGGCCGACAGTTTCTGCATGTATTCCGCTTCGGGAACGTTTACGTTCACATTGATCTCCTGCATCTGGAACTGGAAGTTCCGGGCGAAAAAGAGATTGCCGGCGGAGGCGTACACGTCGATGAACGCCGCTTGTTTCATCAGCGCCGACACGTCCACCAGCACCTGCTGATCGGACAGATTCAGCGTGTCTTCAATCGTCTGGGTGTAAACGTCCTTTAAATGAAGCAGGATTTCGTTGACCGTATCGGTCGGGGAAATCGGAAAGTCAATGCTTTCCACCGGGACTTCGGTTTCCGAGCGCAGCGCGTCCTGCAGCTGCAGCTTCAGGTCGTTGACGCCGCTTAAGCCCAGCTTGTTGATCAGCCGGTAGATCGTTGGCACGGAAACATAGGTCAGCGAAGCGATTTCCTTCGGCTTGGCCGCGATAAAGCTTTCCGGATCCTTCAGAATCGCGTCGATCAGAATTCGCTCGTTGGGCGTGACATTTTCAAGATTTTCAAGTTTTTTTAACAGATTCACAACGCATCTTCCTTTTCCTGCTTTAACTATACCACGATTGCAGGCAAAGCCGAAAGAGAAGCGAACCGTCAGAATAAAGGAGAATGAAACGATGAAACAAATCAAAGCCGTTTTAAAACAAGTCAGCGCGCCGCAAAAGGACTGCGCGGGCACGCCGGTTGGATTGAGCGACGAAACGATCGCCGAGCGCAAACAAAAAGTACTGGCCGCGATGAAAGCACGCGGATTGGATCAGCTGATCGTATACGGCGATGTCGAACACGGCGGTAATTTCGAGTATTTAGTCGGGTATTTTACCCGCTTTGAGGAAGCGCTGCTCGTGCTGAACGCCAACGGCAAGGCGACGCTGGTCCTGGGCAACGAAAACCTGAACAAAGCCGCCAAGGCCCGGATCGAAGCCGCGGCCGTGCATGTCTCGCTGTTCTCGCTGCCGAATCAGCCGCATCGTCACGACAAGTCGCTGAAAACGCTGCTTCAGGAAGCGGGCATCGCCGAAGGGCAGCGCACCGGCTTAGTTGGCTGGAAGCTGTTTACCAGTCCGCTGGAGGATAACCGGCAGAGCTACGATATCCCTTCTTATGTCGTCGAGGCGGTCAAGGCGATCGTCGGCGAAGCACAGTTAAGCAATGAAACCGGTCTGTTCATCGGGGAAAACGGCGTGCGCACGACCAACAATGCGAATGAAATCGCGCATTACGAATATGCGGCGGCGCTGGCTTCCGATGGCGTTCTGGATGCGATGGACAAGCTGGAACTGGGCGTCAGCGAGCTGGAGCTGGGCGACGCATTAGTGCGCAAGGGGCAGCACACAAGCATCGTCACGATTGCTTCAAGCGGTCCGCGCTTTGTCAAAGCGAACATGTTCCCGACAGCCAACACCGTCAAGCTGGGCGATCCGATTTCCTTAACTGTCGGCTACCGCGGCGGTTCCAGCAGCCGGGCGGGCATCGCTGTGCATAACGCGGACGAACTGCCGGAAGCCCACCGTGATTATCTCGAGCGGGTGGCCGGTCCGTATTTCAGCGCTTATGCGGCATGGCTGGAAACGATCCACATCGGTCAGACCGGTGGTGATTTATTCAATACCGTGGAAACGGTGCTGCCGCGCGCGCAGTACGGCTGGTCGCTGTGCCCGGGGCATCTGAGCGCAGAGGAAGAATGGATGGCTTCGCCGGTTTATGAAGGCAGTACGGAAATTCTGAAAAGCGGCATGCTTTTCCAGATTGATATCATCCCGTCCGTTTCCGGCTATCCGGGAACCAGCGCCGAAAGCACCGTCGTTTTGGCGGATGCGGATCTGCAGCGTCAGATTGAACAGGAATATCCGCAGATGTGGCAGCGGATGCAGGCGCGGCGGACCTATCTGAAAGAAACGCTGAATATCCAACTTTCCGAAGACGTGCTGCCGATGTGCTCGACCGTCGCCTATCTGCGGCCATTCCTATTAAATAAGGATAGCGCGTTGGTCGCGGAATAGGCGGAAAGCAGGATGAAAGTATTAGCGGCGTGCATGCGGACTGAATCCAATGCTCATATCCCGATGAAGAATACGCTTGCGGATTATGATCTGGCGGTCCAGGATCAAAAGGTGATCGACAAGATGTTGATCGGCGACATCTTTGAAAAGGAAAAGATTGAGTTGATTCCGGCGGTGTTCGCGGCCAGCGGACCGTCCGGGGTGATCGAGCGCAATGCGTTTGATTATATCGAATCATGCGTGCTCAACACCGTCAAAAAGCATATTCATGAGCTGGACGGCGTGCTGTTGTTTCTGCATGGCGCCAGCGAGGTCGACGGTTTGGGTTCCGGCGAGCATCATCTGCTTCAGAAAATCCGCGAACTGACCGGGCCGTATCTGCCGGTTGCGATTGCCTGTGATCCGCATGGCAATCTGTGCCGGGAGTATGTGGAGGGGGCGACGATTCTGCGCTCCTACCGCGAATCCCCGCATACCGACATGGAAGCGACCTACCGGCTTGTTGCCCGGATGCTTTGCGATCTGTTGAAGCAGCCGAAGTCGATCGTTCCCGTCTACCGCAAGCTGCCTTTGATTTTAGGCGGGGAACAGAGCGTGTCGGCGGATGAACCGGTGCGTTCGATCAACCAGTATATGGATGAGCTGGAACAGGATCCGCGGCTGCTCAGCGTGTCCTGGCATGTCGGCTATATCCGCCACGATACAGACGTTGCCGGCTGCGGCGTCGTGGTCGTTCCTGCCGATAACCAATACCGGGATTATGCCGAGAAGATCGCGGATGAGCTGGCGGATTTCATCTGGCAGCGGCGGCATGAATTTCATTATACAGGCTTGACTGCCCAGCCTGATGAGGCGCTGCGGATGGCGCTGGAATGCAAGGGAAAACCGGCGTTCATCACCGATTCCGGGGATAATGTGACATCCGGAGCGACCGGCTGGAACACATGGATTCTGCGTCAGGTTCTGGCTCAGGAAAAGCTGGATAAACGCGTGCTGTTCGCTTCGATCTGCGATCCCCGGACGTGCCGTGAGCTGGCGGACAAGCCGGTGGGGGCGGTCTGTACGATCCGGTTGGGGATGGACTATGACGAGCTGTCGAAAGCCGTGGAGCTGGACGTGACCGTGCTGCATCATGGCGACGTGCTGATGCCGGTCGGCTACAACGCCGGTCAGTATACGAAGTTTGGCCGCTGCGTCAGCGTGGCGGTGAAGGACCGTCCGGTAACGATCGTCATCGCCGATGTACGTCAGACCTACGCGCTGCACGACCAGTTTATTGCGGCCGGCGTGGATTGGGATGACTATGACGTGATCATCGTCAAGCAGGGCTATATTTTCCCTGAGCTGAAAGCGAAAGCGGCGGTCAGTGTCATGTCGCTGACCGAAGGCGCAACGCTGCAGGATACGCGCCGGCTGACCTTTAAACGGATTCAGCGGCCGATGTATCCGATCGATGAAATTTAAGGAGTAAAACCATGAAAATTTTAATCGGGGCCTTATTGGCGGAGTCCAACGCCTATGTGAAGCAGGACTGTGAGATTCAGGATTTTACGATTCTGAAAGGACCGGGAATGGCGGATAAGCTGGTCATAAGCGAGCTGGCCCGGGAAAACGATGTTGAACTGATTCCTTCCCTGCATGCCAGCTGCATGGCGGCCGGGGTTGTCGATTTCGACACGTTCGATTATCTGCGGAAGAAGTTCATCCAGGCCGTCAAGGAACACGAACATGAACTGGACGGCATCTATCTGTTTCTGCACGGCGCCAGCCACGTGCGCGGCTTACCCGGCGGTTCCGGCGATCATTATCTTTTAAATGAAATCCGCAAGGTGGTCGGACCGTACATGCCGATCGCGGTGCTGTGCGATCCGCATGGCAATCTGGCCCAGGACTATGTTGATCAATGCACGATCCTGCGGACTTTCCGCCATTCTCCGCATTCTGACCGGGATGTGGCCAGTCAGACTGTTTTCCGCTGCCTTCTGGATGTGCTCAAAGACCGCCGGCCGATTCATCCGGTGTATCGGAAAGTACCGATTCTCTTAGGCGGGGAACGTTGTGTTTCAGCGGATGAGCCGCTTTGTTCCATCAATAAGCTCCTTGATGAAATTGAGGCGGATCCGCGGATCCTGTGCTGTTCCTATCATATCGGCTACCTGCGGCATGACAGCGAACATTGCGGGGCGGGCATCGTCGTGGTGCCGGATCGTCCCGAAGACACGGAGTACGCGAAGCAAAAAGCGGATGAGATCTATGATTTTGTCTGGGCGCGGCATCAACAATTCCATTTTACGGGCAACGCTTCAGAACCGGAAGAAGCGCTGCGGGTCATGCTTGAGTTTGACGGCAGTCCATGCTTCTTATCCGATTCCGGCGACAATGTCACGGCCGGAGCGCCGGGCGTGAATACGACGATGCTGAAGCAGGTGCTGGCGCTGAACGATTTTCATAACAAGTCGATCCTGTTCGCGGCGATCTGTGATCCGCAGCTGTGCGCGACAGTGCTGACCAATAAAAAAGCAGGCGAGCCGGTGACGCTGACGCTGGGTGCGAATCTGGACGATCATTCTGCGCCGGTTTCGATTTCCGGAACAGTGATATCGACCGGCAATCTTCATCGCCGATATGGCGATGAAGCAGTGGCCGGACAGTGCTGGACCGTGAAGCTGGACAGTGTGCCGGTGAGCGTCGTGATCGCCAGCGCGGCGGTGTCGTTTTCCGAGCGTGAACAATATGAAAAGGCCAACGTCGATCTGGATGGCTATGATCTGATCATCGTCAAGCAGGGTTATCTGTACCCGGAGCTGAAAGCAATGGCCAAGCATTACGTCATGGCGCTGACCGACGGCGCATGCATGCAGCGGACGGAAAAGCTGATCTATAAGAAAGTCAGCCGGCCGATCTACCCGCTCGATGAAATTTAGACGAAACACCATCATTTTAAAGACCGCGGCAAAAACGCGGAAGGAGGAAATCTCATGAAAATCTTAATCGGCGGCCTCGTCGCTGAATCCAACGCCTACGTGGCCAAACCCTGCGAAATCCAGGACTTCGTCATCCAGACCGGCGAGGACATTGCCCACCGGATGTATCTGGATGAACTGCAGCCTGAGCTTCAAGCCAACGATATTGAACTGATCCCGGCGATCTTCGCCTACGGGGCAGGCGCGGGACGGGTCGCTTACGATACGTTCGATTATATCCTGAAACAATTTAAGCACGCTGTGGAAAAATACCAGGGCGAGCTGGACGGCATGTTTTTCTTTCTGCATGGCGCAAGCAATGTAATCGGTCTGGAGGGCGGCTCCGGTGACCACAAGATCATCGAGGAAATCCGCAGGATCGTCGGGCCGTACATGCCGATCGCGGTCGTCTGCGATCCGCATGGCAACGTCGATCAGGAGTATGCAAACCGGCTGAACATCCTGCGCACCTTCCGCCACAGTCCGCATACCGACCGCAAGGAAGCGCATCAGATCGTTTTCCGCTGCCTGGTCAACCTGATCCAGAACCGCCGGGAAATTCATCCGGTGTACCGCAAGGTGCCGATTCTCTTAGGCGGGGAGCGCTGTGTTTCGACCGATGAACCGCTGGTGTCGATCAACCGCCTGCTCGATGAAATCGAAGCCGATCCGCGGATTTTGTGCTGTTCCTATCACATCGGCTATCTGCGTCATGACAGCGCCAAGTGCGGCGCGTCCGTCGTGGTCGTGCCGAACCAGCCGGAGGATGAAGCGTATGCCCGGCAGAAAGCGGACGAGATCTATGATTTCGTCTGGGCGCGGCACAAGGAATTCCATTTTACCGGCTATGCGGATGAGCCGGAGGCAGCGTGGGAAGCGATGCTCAAGCATCCGGGAAAGCCGTGCTTCTTAACGGATTCCGGCGATAACGTCACGGCCGGAGCGCCGGGCGGCAACACCGTTGTACTGCGTCAGGTGCTGGCGGAAACCGACTATCACGGCAAGCAGATTCTGATCGCCGGGATTACCGACAAGAAGCTGTGCGAAAGCACGCTGGCCGGCAAGCAGGCTGGCGATCATGTGGAATTTGACGTCGGTCCGGAAATCGACGCGCTGTCGGCCAAGGTTCATTTAAGCGGAACGGTGATTTCGACCGGCGATCTGCACAATCATTATCATGATCCGAAGGTGGTCGGCGTCTGCTGGACGATCAAGCTGGATGACAAACCGGTCACGGTTGTGATCCAGAGCTATTCCGTTTCATTTGCGGAGCGGGCCCAGTATGAACAGGCCAACGTCGATCTGGACGCCTATGATCTGATCATCGTCAAGCAGGGCTATCTCTATCCGGAACTGAAAGCAATGGCGTCGCATTACGTCATGTCCCTGACCGACGGCGCGTGCATGCAGCGCACGGAGCGGCTGACATACAAGAAGGTCATCCGTCCGATCTATCCGCTCGACGAGATTTAACTGATGGAATAAAACGGGAGAGAAGACAAAGGGGGACGAGTGTTTGAATTGGGTTTTAACGCTGTTGGCAGGCGTCGCCGGCTGGCAGCTGGCAGCGCGGTGGAAACTGCCGGCGCCCGCGATGTTGGGCAGTATGCTCGCCGTGGGCCTGACGAATATTTTATTCGATTACGCCGCCTTGCCGATGGCGGTGAAGGTCTTCGCCCAGGCGATTTCCGGGGCCTTTATCGGCATGCAGATCAGGCGTAAAGATGTGGCGCGGATGCGCGGGCTGATCGTTCCATTTCTGTTATTGGCGGTCATGCTGACGATGAATACGTTTGTCGTCGGGATCGCGATCCAGAAGCTGTGCGGCTGGGATTGGATCACAGCTTTGCTTTCCTGCGTCGCCGGCGGGGTAACGGATATCTCGTTAATCGCCATGGAGATGGACGCGGATGTCGGCACCGTCGCGATGATGCAGACAGCTCGGTTAGTCGGCGTGTTGTTGTTCTTTCCGTACTGGATTCAATTCGTGACCCGGCATGAACCGAAGACCACTCCTACGGCGGAAGAAAAACCGCTGGATGCGGCGCACACGCCGCTGGACCGGCTGATTTCAACGCGGTCCTCACGGATTGTCTTCACGCTGCTGCTCAGCGTCGGGTTAGGCTATCTGGGCAATGCGAGCGGTCTGCCGGCGGCGTCGATGGTGTTTCCGATGATCGCTGTCGCGGCGCTCAACTGCACGACTTCGGTCTGCGCCGTGCCGCTGGCGATCAAAAATATCGCGCAGCTTCTGGCCGGGTCGTTAGTCGGCGTGAGCATCACGGCTGCGACCTTTAGCAGCCTGTCGTCGACGCTGGTGCCGGTTGGCCTGCTTTTGCTCAGCTACTGGACGGTCAACGGTCTTTACAGCGGAATATGCAGGCGGACAAAGCTGCTGGATCTGAAATCGGCGATGTTTGCTTCCGCTCCCGGCGGTGCGACGGATATGTCGCTGATCGCCGCCGATCTGGGTGCGGATCTCTCGCAGATCGCGCTGATCCAGGTGCTGCGTGCGGCGTATGTTGTCGCAGTGATGCCGCCGCTGATCCTCGGTTTTATCCAGTGGATCGGATAGCGGAAAGAAAGGGAAAACGATGAAGCGATATTTCTATTTGGGTCTGGGCTCGCTGGCGATGTGCGTGTTCGGCTTGATGTATAACTGGACGGTCTTTGCCGGGGCGGTCAGCGCCGAGCTGAACGTGTCGGCGGCCAGCGTTGCCAACGTGTTCTCAGTCTGCCAGATCTGTTTCTGCGCCGGCGGCGTGCTGAGCGGGTTTATCTATTACCGCGTCCGCTTCCGGGCAAGCATGATCGCGGCCAGCCTGATGATTCTGGCCGGTCTGTTTCTGACCAGCCGGGCAGAGAACGTGATGATGATTTATGTTTGTTACAGCGTGATGTTCAGCCTGGGCGCGGGGTTTGCCTACAAGGCGTTATTGACGAGCGTCATGACGTGGTTTAACGACAAGCCGGGTCTGGCCAGCGGAATTCTGGTGATGGGCGCGGGTCTGACGGCATTTGTGTTCAATGTGCCGACCTCGCTGATCATTGAAAGCACAGGCTGGCGCACGGCGATGACCTTATTGGCGGGGATCGCGTTCGGACTGTCGCTGCTGACGGCGATTATCGTTCAGCCGCGCGGGGTCGTGAAGCAGGCCGGAACGCTGGCAACTGAGGAGGAAGGTCAGGTCTCCACCGGCCAGATGATGAAAAGCGCGCGCTTTTACGTGTACTTCATCTGGAGCGTGCTGGTGCTGGCGGGCTGCAGCTCACTGACCGGAACCGCGGTCAGCTGCGGGGTGTCGTTTGGGATCAGCGCGACGATGGCGGCGACGCTGTCGATGATCATCTCGCTGTTCAACTCGCTCTCGCGCGTGTTCTACGGGATTATCTACGATAAAATCGGCCGCAAGACGGCCATGGGCATCGCTACGACGCTGTTTTTAACGGCCGTCGCGATTCTGTACGGCGCCTTTACGCTGGGCAGCACAACGCTGCTGGCGGTGAGCTTTATTTTCATCGGACTCAGCTTCGGCGCGGTGCCGACGATTTCCTCGGCCTATATTCTGACAACCTTTGGTAAGAAATACTACCCGAGCAATTTCAGCGTCCAGGGAACCTATACCCTGTTCAGCCCGTTTTTAGGCACGATGCTGTTCAGCGCACTGTTTACCGCCACTCAAAGCTATCCGGCGTCCTACAGCTATCTGATCGTCTACGCGCTGCTGGCGGCGGTGCTTTTGACGGCGCTTAACCGGCTGCTGAAGCCCGGACGTGAAAACAATTTATCAAAGCCGCAAAGCGAATAAAACGAAGTTTTGAGAATTTTATCCAAGCGTCGCTCAGGCGCTTAAAAAACGATAAGAAATCTCTATAATGGAGATCAGAAAGAAATCAGTCGGCAAAGACTGGAAGGAGGTACCGATGAACGGTAAAGTCAAAAAGGATTTTTTATGGGGTACAGCCAGCGCGGCTTATCAATGTGAAGGCGGCTGGAACGAAGGCGGCAAAGGGGAAAGCAACTGGGATCAGTTCTGCCATGGACCGAAGAACGTCAAAGGCTTCACCGGCGACGTCGCGGCGGACTTTTACCACCGCTACAAAGAGGACATCCGGCTGTTGAAGGAAGGCGGCCACAACACACTGCGCTTCTCGATCGCCTGGACGCGGATTCTGCCGGATCAAAGTGGTCAGGTCAATCCGGAAGGCGTCGCCTTCTACAAGGACGTTTTAAAGGAATGCCGGGAAAACGGCATCACGCCGAACGTCACGCTGCTGCATTACGACATCCCGGCCTGGCTGGAAGATCTGGGCGGGTATGCCAATCCGATTTTCCCGGATGAATTCGCAAAATACTGCAAGGTCGTCTTTGAGCAGTTCGGCAATGAAATCCCATTATATGTGACGATCAACGAATCGACGCACAATGCATACTGTTCCTATCTGACCGGCAACTATCCGCCGAATATCCACAACGTGCAGACGCTGGTGCAGGTTTGTTACAATCTGGTCGTCGCCAACGCCAAGGCGATCCGCGAGTTCCGTAAGCTGAATCTGACGTCGCAGGTCGGCATCGTGCACACGACCAACACCGTCCAGATCCTCAAGGACACGCCGGAATACCGTGTGGCGCAGCGGCGCGGAGATCTGTTTAAAAACAAGTGGGTTACCGATCCGGCGATCCTGGGAAAATTCCCGGACGATCTGTTCCCATTGTTAGAGGAAAGCGGCATCGATCTTTCGTTTGTCAAGGAAGAAGATCTCGAGATCATCAAGCACAACACGATTGATTTCCTTGGTCAGAACTGCTACACCCGCGCGCTGGTCAAACCGTACGAATCCGGGGAAACCAACTATTATCCGAATAATGTCGGAGCCGGGGTCAAGACGATCGAAGGCTATACCGTCAAGGGCTGGTTCCAGACCGACGTCGATCCGAACACACCGAAAAACGCCTGGAGCCGCGAGATTTATCCCAAGACGGTGTACGATATGCTGATGGGAATTAAAAAGGACTATGGCGATATTCCGGTTTACATCACGGAAAACGGCCATGCCCTCTACGAACAGCCAAATGAAAATGGCGAGGTCAATGACGACGAACGGATTGAATTTTTGAAGTCGTATCTTGAATGGCTGATCAAGGCAGAAAATGAAGGCTGCAACGTCAAGGGCTACTATGCCTGGTCGACGACCGACTGCTACTCCTGGATCAACGGCTATGAAAAGCGCTACGGCTTGATTTATGTCGATTACGCCAACGGTCTGAAGCGGATTCCAAAGAAGAGCTATCACTGGTACCGCGAGTTCATCCGCGAACATACTGAGGACTGATCAATGGCTGAAAAATTTCTCTGGGGCTCCGCGACGGCAGCCTATCAATGCGAAGGCGCCTGGGACGCGGACGGCAAGGGGCCGAGCATCTGGGATCAGTTCTGCCACAGCGAAAAGAATACGACCGGGATCACCGGCGACGTGTCCTGTGATTTCTATCATCATGTGGAGGAAGATCTCCGGATGATGGCCGAGGGCGGTCAGAACACCTTCCGTTTTTCGATCAGCTGGTCACGACTTCTGCCGAAAAACGACCATGTCGTCAATCCGGCCGGTCTGGCCTTCTATGACCGCGTGCTGGATGCGTGTGAAAAATACGGCATCGTGCCCAACGTCACGCTGATCCATTATGATCTGCCGGACTATATCGGCGATCAGGGCGGCTGGTGTTATCCTGGCGTGGCCGATGAATTCGCTTATTACTGTTCCGTGGTATTCAAGCACTTCGGCGACCGGATTCCGCTGTATGTGACGATCAACGAGCCGAACCACAACGCTTACTGTGATTACTGCGTCGGCAACTATCCGCCCAATGAAACCAACCTGCAGCACTATTGCCAATGTGCTTACAACATGGCGGTCTGCACGGCCAAGGCGATCCGTGAGTTCCGCAAGCTGAATCTCAAGGCGCAGATCGGCGTGGTGCAGGGTTGCGGCCCGGCGACCGCGCTTCAGGATACGCCGGAGTACCGCGACGCGGTCAAATACTGCAACTATTTCTGCAACGACTGGATTCTCGATCCGGCGATCAAGGGTGCTTACGATCCGGAACTGATCGCTGCTGTCAAAGCGAAGGGCATCGACCTGTCGTTTGTGAAGGAAGAGGATCTGGAAATCATAAAGCACAACACGATTGATTTCTTAGGCCAGAACATTTACAGCCGGATGCTGGTAAAACCGAACACCTCCGGCATCACCGCTTTCACTGTGAATAACGCCGGAAACAACGACGGCTCGGCGAGTGCCGCGCGGGAGACCCGGGCGATTGCCGGCTGGTTTGAAAGCGACCGCGATCCCAATACCAAGCTCAATCACTGGGGCCGCGAGATCTTCCCGCAGTGCGCCTACAACACGCTGATGGAACGTAAGCGCCGCTATGGTGATATTCCGATCTACGTTACGGAAAACGGCCACGGCTGTTACGACGTCGCGGATGAAAACGGCTATGTTGAAGATGACGAGCGGATCGAGTTCCTGCGCAATTATCTTCACTATATTCTGAAGGCGAAGCAGGACGGCGTGAATCTGAAGGGCTATTACGTCTGGTCGACGATGGATCTTTACAGCTGGATCAACGGCTACAAGAAGCGCTATGGTCTGGTGCGCGTGGATTATGACGATCCCCAGCGCAAGCGCACGCCGAAGAAAAGTTATTTCTGGTACAAGCAGTTTATCGCTGAGCATCAGGATCTTTAGGCTTAATTTTAAGGCATCCTTCGCGGCAACCGCCGGCCTGCGCCGCAGCTGTCCGATCCGGATGCCTTTTCTAAATGCAAGGGGGAAAACCGATGTTTGATTTGTCTGTTCTGTTGAATGTGGAAATGCAGATTCTGATCTTTTTCGGGCTTGGTCTGCTTTTGAAGAAAAGAGGAGTGACCGACGGTCCGATCGATGCGTTTCTGTCGACGTTGATTCTGAATCTGATCATGCCGGTCAATATCTTCCTGTCCTTTTACCGCAGCGTTTCCGTTGCGGTGTTACAAGAAAGCCTCCTGTTGGTGCTGGCGGGCGTGATCGTCGTGGTGCTCGTGTTGGGAATGTCGCGGCTTTTGCCCAAGTCGATGCCGCTAGAAAAGAAGCGGATTGCGCAATATTCGATGTTGATATCCAACGGTTCGCTGATCGGTCTGCCTTTGATCGAAGGGCTGTGCGGAAGCATGGGGGTCGTGTATGCGAACATCTTTATGATTCCGACGCGGATTCTGTCGTTTTGCTCGGGGGAGAAATATTTCAATACGGAGTGGAAGCCGGCAGGGGCCCTGTCCGTGATGAAGAAATTCTTTTACAATCCGATCACGATTGCGATGATCCTGGGATTTCTGTTCAATCTGGCGCGGATTCCGCTGCCGGGCGGGCTGGATGCGGTGTTCAGTTCTTTGTCCGGATGCATGAGTCCGCTGGCGCTGTTGTTAGTCGGATCGACGCTGCTGGACAGGGAATCGACAAGTATGGGATTATCGAAGGATATCGTGCAGATCAGTCTGTTCCGGCTGATCATCGCGCCGTTCTTGACCTGGATCGTGGGTGTGGCGCTGCATTTAAGCACGCCGCAGCTGATTGCCGCCGTGCTGGTCAACGCGACGCCGGTCGCCTCCACGGCCACGATCTTCTGCCGCAAATATAACGGCAACACCAGCTATACCAGCCGCTGCGTTTTCTTTTCCACGGTCTTTTCCCTGTTTACGTTAGTGTTGGTTTCCGTTACAATGTCGATGGGATAAGGGGGAATTTTCCATGACGCGACGTCTTCAATTCAAGGTCGATCTGATTCGCGGACCGATCTTTCAAAGCTTGCTTTTCTTTGCGATACCGCTGTTTTTCTCCAATGTGTTTCAGCAGTTATACAACACCGTCGATACGATGATCGTCGGCCATGCGCTGGGCGATTTGTCACTGGCGGCAATCGGTTCCTGCGCTGCGATTTATGATTTGTTGATCGGTTTCGCGTTAGGCATCGGCAATGGTCTGGCGATCGTGACGGCGCGCAGCTACGGCGCCGACGATACGGAGCTGCTTAAAAAATCGGTGGCGGCTTCGATCGTAATCGGCCTTTTGACTTCGCTGGTGCTGACAGTAGGCGCGGAAGTGATTTTAATGCCGTTGCTGAAAATGCTGGATACGCCGCCGGAGATCATCGCCGAGGCGTTCAGCTACATTTCGGTGATCACACGGTTCACGCTGGTTATGTTCGCGTATAATTTGTGCGCGGGTCTGCTTCGGGCAATCGGCAACAGCTTCATGCCGCTGGTCTTCTTAGTTTTATCGTCATGCCTGAACATCGGGCTGGATCTGTTTTTCATCACGCAGACGCACATGGGCGTCGGCGGGGCGGCGGTTGCGACCGTCATCGCGCAGGGAATTTCCGTCGTCCTGTGCTTGATTTATATTTTGAAGAAAGCGCCGGTCTTAATTCCGCAGCGCCGGCATTTTAAAGTCGAGCGGGGGATTTACGCGGAGATGTTAGGTCAGGGCTTGTCGATGGGCTTTATGGGCAGCATCGTTGCGGCGGGTTCCGTCGTGCTGCAGTATGGCATCAACAATCTGGGAACGCTGGTGATCGCGGGGCATACCGCGGCGCGCAAGCTGTTCATGTTCTTCAATATGCCGTTCTCCGCAATGGCGATGGCGATTTCAACGTTTGTTTCACAGAACCGGGGCGCGGATCAGCGGACGCGGATTCTCAAGGCGATGCGGTGCGCTGTGCTGTATGATATCGCGATGGCCGCAGGGGTAACCGTGATTCTGTTGTTGTTCGCGCCGGCTCTGGTTCAGCTGATTTCCGGCTCGCAGGAGGCTGTCGTGCTGAACAACGGAGCCTTGTATCTGCGGGTAGTCGGACCGTTCTATGCCGTTCTGGGCGTCTTGTTGGAAACCCGGTATGCGCTGCAGGGATTAGGCGCCAAAATGATTCCGCTGGTGTCGAGTGTAATCGAGCTGTTGGGAAAGATTGTATTCGCGTTCGTGTTCATTCCAAGGTTTCAGTATCTCGCGGTGATTTTCTGCGAACCGGTGATCTGGTGTCTGATGACGGCGCAGCTGATTTACGCTTATGCTGCCCATCCTTATATCCGAGGAGAAAAAGGAAAAGCGGAATTATCGGTTTAATCAGGATCAACGCTCATCGTTGAGGCAAGAGAAGGGATGTCTGTTCAAGGGAGGAAAAGGGAAAAACCATGAAACTGTTTGTATCGGATCTGGATGGGACATTGTATCCGCCCAACGTCACCGACAGCGGCGCGGAAAACCGGGCGGCGATCCAGCGCTGGCGGGCGGCGGGCAACGTGTTCGCGGTGGCGACTGCGCGGATTCATCAGGCCTATCCGAAAGTGGTTGCGGATCTGGGCTTTCCGGTCGATTATCTGGGCGGCAACGGCGCTGAGTTGATCTTCAGCGATGGAACACGGATGACGCGCACCCTGAAGGCGGCGGTTTTTCTGGACGTAGCCGGCTGGCTGGCGCGGCATCATGTTGACGCCACGGTGAAAATGAATTGTCAGGGGCAATGGATCAGCAGCGACTGCCGGCATTATCCGTACGGACATCCGCACCGGCTGCGCCGTTCCCTGCTGGATTCGGTGACGTTGGAAGAAACGACCGTGGATCCGAACGCGGAGATTTTGAATCTGGGGATCATTATCCGCCCAGATCAGCGTGACGGCGTTAAACGGGCCTTGCGGGAAAAGCTGGCGGGAACCGTGGAGATCGTCAGCTCGGATTTTGATAATCTGGATCTGGTCCGGCCGGATTGTTCCAAAGCCGCCGCGCTGGGCATTCTTGCGGAGCGGATCGGCGTACCGCTGCGCGAGGTGATTGTGATCGGCGATTCGGAAAATGACGTCGGAATGTTTGACGTTGTGGACACGAGTTACTGCATGGCGCAGGCGGAGCCGGAGGTCAGGCAAAAAGCGCGGTGGGTTGTGACGTCTGTAGCGGAAGCGCTGGCGCGTGAGAGCGGCAGGGGATAGGAATCTATCTTTCTTAAGAACGGAGTGTGATCGGAATGGAACCTGTTTTAATGGAAGATCTTGAACGTTACTGCTTTTTATCAAAACTGACCGGAAATCACAATGCGGATTATCCGGTATATGTCTGTGTTGTCGGACGGATGGATAAGGAAGCAAATCGCTATCGCTATACATTGAAAATGCAGAAAAACGAAGAATGGCGGACGGTCTGCGAGCTGGATAAGCCAGGCGTCCTGTTGTTTCTCGACGCGGATACGCTGTTGTTAAGTGGAGTGAAATCCACGGATGCCTCAGTCCAGCCGGATTCTGTCCCAACCCGGTTTTCCACATTCTCATGTTCTGCGGAGGAATGGAAAGAAACGTTCACGCTGCCGCTGAAGACGGCGGATGTGCAGCGACTGACGAAAACCCAGCTGCTGATCAAAGCGGAAATTCAGCTGGAAACCGCCGATGCTTATGCCTTGGATCCGGAACAGGCTGAGGTCTGGCAAAAAACACAGCGGGAAAACGACGATTATACCGTGCTGGAAGAACTGCCGTGGTGCGCGGATGGCCGCGGCGTTATTCAGGGAAAACGGATGCGGTTGTTTGTTTACGACACATTAACCACAGAATTATTCCCGCTGACCGATCCGCGGATGAACTGCGGCAGCGTTTCCGCTTGCCCTGAGTTGGGGAAAGCTTTGTTTACCGGGATGACCTACGGGCGGAAGGCATCCCAACGCGAAGGCTTGTATTGCTTCGACGCCCAAACGGGAAGTGTGACGACCTTGATTGAAGAAGGGGTTTACCGGCGGATCAAAGAGCCGCGTTTTGTCAGCGGGACGATCGTGTTCGCCGCGACCGACGGTCTGCGGTATGGCAAGAATGAATCGCTGAACTTCTACACACTGAATCCGGATACCGGCGCGGTGACGCTGTTGGCAAAGCTGGATGATCCGCTGGGCAGCTCGATCGTTACCGACTGCCGGTTAAGCAGCGGCAGCGCGGTAAAAACGGACGGGACTTCGCTATACTTTACGATGACTCAAGGCTGGACGACGCCTTTATTCCAGCTTGATCTGAAAGGAAATCTCAGACGAGTACTGGATTTCAACGGTTCTATTGACGATTTTGACGTGACAGGACAAACCGTGCGGTTTATCGGTCAGCGGGCCCATCGGCTTCAGGAAATCGAACAGGCCCAACTGCCGCAAGGCAAGCTGACTTCGCTGACGGGCTGGAACGCGGACGCGCTGGCGGATCGCGATGTCATCCAGCCGCGGTATCTGTCATTTCATTCTGGCGGAAGGCAGATCGACGGCTGGGTTCTGACGCCATGGCATTATGATCCAAGCCAACGATACCCGGCGGTATTGGAAATCCACGGCGGACCGAATACCACTTATGGCGAAGTTTTCCACCATGAAATGCAGATGCTGGCAGGCAAGGGATATTTCGTTCTTTTCTGCAATCCGGTCGGCTCCGTCGGCCGCGGAGACGCGTTTGCGGATATCCGCGGACGGTATGGCTGCGAGGATTATCAAAACTTGACTGATTTTCTCGACGAAGCCATTCAGGCCTATCCGGCGATCGATCCAAAACGGATCGCGGTGAGCGGGGGCAGCTACGGCGGGTTTATGGTCAACTGGATGATCGGCCATACACATCGCTTTGCCTGCGCCATCAGTCAGCGCTCCATCGCCAATTTTATGACGATCTACGGTCTCAGCGACTTCGGCTATTATTTCGTGCGCGATCAGCTGAGCGCGGATCCGCTGAATGAACAGGATCAGGCCAGGCTGTGGCGTCATTCGCCGCTGCGATATGCCGGACAGGTCAAGACGCCGACGCTGTTTCTGCATTCGGAAGACGATCATCGCTGTTCGATCAGCGAGGGCTTGCAGATGTTTACCGCTTTAAGCGATCGCGGCGTACCGACCCGGATGGTGTGCTTCAAGGGCGAACATCATGAGCTGAGCCGCAGCGGCAAGCCGCTGCACCGTCTGCGCCGCCTCGCGGAAATCCAGCACTGGCTTGACCGCTATTGTCCAGCCAACGCGCCCTCGCAATCAGTATTTCCGGGGGAAGAAGGACGCTAACCAACTTTTGTTTTCTCTTGATGAAAAGGGAAGAAAATCCCGTCGAATCCCGTCCGAAATAAGATTGACACGTCTGGCGAAATCGCTTACAATAAAAACGAAGTTGGATTGTTATTGTTTTACAAAACAAGCAAAACCAATTTGCAGGGCTTTTGTTCTGCAGATTGGTTTTTTTGTTTTTCAGGGTGATTGTCCATAAAATTACAGTTCAGCTTGCAGGATACGGAAAGAGAGGAATTCCTTATGAAAGTCTTGATCGGCCAGTTTGTTACGGAATCCAACGCCAACATTCCCCATCAGTGTGAAATCACGGATTATGACATCGCCTTCGGCGAGGAATGTATCCAGAAGATGCAGATCCGTCCGGTTTTTGAGAAGCACGGGATCGAGCTGATTCCTTCGATTTACGCCAATGCCGGAGCGGCGGGCGTCGTCAGTCCGCGCGCGTTCGCTTATATTGAAAGCTGCTTTCTGAAGGCAGTGCGGGAACATCTCCATGAGATCGACGGAATTTATTTCATGCTTCATGGCGCGAGCGAGGTCGCGGAGCTGGAAGGCGGATCCGGCGATCATCACATTCTCCAGGAAGTCCGCAAGCTGGTCGGCCCCTATGTTCCGATCGCGGTGGCCTGTGATCCGCATGGCAATCTGAAACAGGACTATGTCGAAGCGATTCAGATTCTGCGCAGCTATCGGCAGTCGCCGCATACGGATAAGGAAGAAACCTATGAAAAGGTGACGAGCTTGTTATGCGAGCTGCTGAAGCACCGCCAGGCAATCCATGCCGTGTACCGCAAGCTGCCGTTGATTCTGGGTGGGGAACAGAGCGTTTCCGCAGACGAACCGGTGCGTTCAATCAACCGGTATATGGACGAACTGGAACAGGATCCGCGGATTCAGAGCTGTTCCTGGCATGTCGGCTATATCCGGCATGACTGCGATGTTGCCGGCTGCGGCATCGTCGTGGTGCCGGCCCGGACCGAGGATCAGGCTTATGCGGAAACGATCGCCGATCAGTTGGCGGCGTATGTCTGGGACCGCCGCCATGAATTCCATTACACCGGCCTGACTGCAAAACCGGAGGAAGCGCTGGCGATGACGCTGGAGTTTGAGGGAAGCCCGGCGGTGATCACCGATTCCGGAGATAATACGACCTCCGGCGCAACCGGATGGAACACGTTTGTGCTGCGTCAGGTGTTAGCGGTGGAAGCACTGAAAAAAAGCTTCCTGTTCGCACCGATCTGTGATCCGAAGACCGCGGATCAGCTGAAAACCTGTCAGCCGGGAGAAACAGTCCGGATTGATCTGGGCGTGGGCTACGGTGCGCTTTCAGAAAGCGTCCCGCTGGACGTCGTCGTGAAAAGTCATGGTGAAATCGCGCGCTTTGTCGGCGAGGAACTGATCAAAGTTTTCGGCAGCTGTACGCTGGTAAGCGTCAAAGACCGGCCGATTGATATTATCATTTCAAACACCAGCCAGCCGATCATCGTCAATCCGCAGCTGCGCCACCTCGGGATCGAATGGACGGATTACGACGTCACGGTCGTGAAACAAGGCTATATCTTCCCGGATTTTAAAGCGCAGGCCCAATTCTACGTCATGTCGCTGACCGACGGCGCGACCCCGCAGGACACCGCTTCGATTCCGTTTAAGCGGATCATGCGGCCGATGTTCCCGATCGATCAGATTTAAAGCCAGTAAGTTCAAATCAATGTGTTCCAAGGAGGAAATCAAGATGAAAGTTATGGTAGGCTTATTTACAACCGAATCCAACGCCAACGTGCCGGGGAAAAACGAGATCGGCAGCTACGATCTCGGCTTCGGCGATGACTGTGTCCGCAAGCTGCGGGTCGGCGAGGTATTCCAGGCCGCCGGGATCGATGTGATTCCGTCCGTGTATGCCAGCGCCGGGGCCTCCGGCGTGATCACGCGCGAAACCTTCGATTACATCGAATCGCTGTTTGTCCGCACGGTCAAGGAACATCTCCATGAGATCAACGGCATCTATCTGCATCTGCACGGCGCCAGCGAGGTGGAGGGTCTGGGTTCGGGGGATCATCACATCCTGGCCGCGATCCGCAAGCTGACCGGCCCGTATCTGCCGATCGCCGTGGCCTGCGATCCGCATGGCAACCTGTGCCAGGAATATGTGGACAACTGCACGATTCTGCGCAGCTACCGCGAATCTCCGCACACCGACGCGGATGAAACCAAACGCCAGGTCGCGCAGATGTTATGCGATCTGTTGAAGCACCGTCAGAACATTCATGCGATTTACCGCAAGCTGCCGTTAATCCTCGGCGGGGAACAGAGCGTGTCGACGGATGAGCCGGTTCGCTCGATCAATCAGTTTATGAATGAGCTGGAACAGGATCCGCGGATTTTGAGCTGTTCCTGGCATGTCGGCTACATCCGTCACGACAGCGACGTCGCCGGCTGCGGCATCGTCGTAGTCCCAGCCACGGAAAAAGACAGCGCTTATGCGGAAATGGTTGCGGATCAGCTGGCTGCCTATGTCTGGGACCGCCGGCATGAATTTCACTACACCGGCCTGACCGCGAAACCGGAAAAAGCGCTGGAAATGGCGCTGGCCTTTGAAGGCAAGCCGGTATTTATCACCGATTCCGGGGATAACGTTACCTCCGGCGCGACCGGCTGGAATACGTTTATTTTACGTCAGGTGCTGGCCGTTCCGCAGCTGACCAAGCGCTTCCTGTTTTCCAATATCTGCGATCCGGATACCTGGCAGCTTCTCGATTCGCTGCCGTCCGGGACAGAAACTCAGATCACGCTGGGCGTTGGCGCCGACGCGAATTCCGCACCGGTTACGCTCGATGTGATCGTGCGAAGCAAGGGCAGTCTGCGCGGATATCTGATGCATGATCACGATGCGCATTACGGGGACGCCGTCGTCGTGTCCGTCAAGGGTCTGCCGATCGAGATCAGCGTGGCGTCCACGCGCCAGACGATGTGCGAGAAACATCAGTTCGATGCGCTGGGGATAAACTGGGATGATTACGACGTGATCGTCGTCAAACAGGGCTATATCTTCCCGGATCTCAAAGCGAAGGGCCAGCTGTGCATCATGTCGCTGACCGGCGGTGCGACGCCGCAGGATACCGCCTCAATTCCATTCAAGCGGATTCAGCGGCCGATGTTCCCGATCGATGAGATTTAGGGGACAGAGTTCATGAAGGTTTTAATCGGTTTCTTTACCACCGAGTCCAACGCGAACATCCGGCAGAAAGCGACGCTGGCGGATTATGATCTGGCATGGGGTGAAGACTGCCTGCGAAAAAACAAAGTCAGCGACGTTTTCAGCCAGGCCGGGATTGAGATGATCCCCGCGCTGTATGCCAATGCGGCCGGGGCCGGCGTGATCGAAAGAAAGGCCTTCGAATATATTGAAAACAATTTCTTAACGGCGGTGCGGGAGCATCTGCACGAGCTGGATGGAATTTATCTGCATCTGCACGGCGCCAGTACCGTGGAAGGGTTAGGCTCCGGCGATCATCACATCCTGAAGAAAATCCGGGAATTGACCGGGCCGTATCTGCCGATTGCCGTGGTGTGCGATCCGCATGGGAATCTCACGCAGGAATATGTCGAAGCCTGTACGATTCTGCGCAGTTATCGGGAAAGTCCGCATACCGACGCGGATGAAACGAAACGGAAGGTGGCTCAACTGCTTTGCGATCTGTTGAAAAACCGCCGGAATATCCATGCGGTTTACCGCAAGCTGCCGTTAATTCTCGGTGGAGAACAGAGCGTGTCGGCGGATGAACCGGTGCGTTCGATCAATCGGTATCTGGATGAGCTGGAACAGGATCCGCGGATCTTAAGCTGTTCCTGGCATGTCGGCTATCTGCGTCACGATTGTCCGGAGGCGGGATGCGGCATCGTCGTTGTTCCAGCCAGCGGAAAGGATCAGGCGTATGCGGAGACGATCGCCGATCAGCTGGCGGAGTATGTCTGGCAGCGGCGGCATGAATTCCACTATACGGGATTGACGGCAAAGCCGCAGGAAGCCTTGCGGATGGCGCTGGAATTTGATGGCAAGCCGGTGTTTCTGACCGATTCCGGAGATAATGTGACCTCGGGCGCCAGCGGCTGGAATACCCGTGTGCTGCGGCAGTTTCTCGCTGTCGGTCATTTACAGAAACGCGTCCTGTTCGCGTCGATCTGCGATCCCAAGGCCGTTAACCAGCTGCAGGATCATGCGGTCGGCGAACGCGCGGTCTTTAACTTGGGCATGAATGCCGACGTCCATTCTGAAAGCGTCACCTTGAAAGGCACGATCATCGCGAAAGGACCGTTAATGGGCAATCTGTGGAGCGGGCGTCAGCGGGTCTGGGGACAAACCGTCACCGTCCGGCTGGAAATGAAACCGATCGACGTCTTGATCGCTTCCAAAAACAACACGCTGTGCGAACAGCACCAATACGAGGCTGCGGGCGTGAATTGGGATGACTACGACGTGATCGTCGTGAAGCAGGGCTACATTTTCCCGGAATTAAAGGCGAAAGGGAAACTGTGCGTGATGGCGCTGACCGACGGCGCAACGCCGCAGGACACCGCCTCAATTCCCTTCAAGCAGATTCAGCGGCCGATGTTTCCGATCGATCAAATATAAGGAGAGCAAGAAGATGGAAATTAATGCCCAACGGTTATGGAACCGGCTTCACCAGTTAGGCCAGATCGGAACGGATCCGCAGGGCGGCGTCACCCGCTGGACCTTTACCGACGCGGACACGCAGGCGAAGAACTGGCTGATCGGCGAAATGAAGGCGGCCGGGCTGGACGTGCATGAGGATCCGGTCGGCAACGTCATCGGTGTTTACAATCCCGGCCGCAGTCCGTTAGCGCCGGTGCTGTGCGGCTCCCACTTCGATACCGTGCGTAACGCCGGTATTTTCGACGGCTGTCTGGGACTGTTGGCGGGCGTGGAAGCGGCGCAGACGTTTAAGGAAAATCAAACAGAATTGAAACGGCCGCTGTGGATTATCGGCTACCGCGATGAGGAAGGCAACCGGTTCAATTCCGGGATGATCGGAAGTAAGACGGTCACCGGAAAGGCGCTGCCTGAAGATTTCCTGGTTCAGGACGCGGCGGGCATCACGCTGAAGGAGGCGATGGAACGCTGCGGATATCATCCGGAAGCGTATCGTCAGGGTCAGATCGATCCGATTTATGCCAGCGTGGAGCTGCATATCGAACAAGGCAAGGTTCTGGAACAGAATCAATGTCCGGTTGGGATCGTCGAAGGCATTCCGTATTTGCGCTTCTATGAAGTGACGCTGAGCGGATGCAGCGGCCATGCGGGCGCGACGCCGATGAACGACCGGCAGGATCCCGTGCTGGCGATGACCGAATGGATTCGTCAAATCACGGAATCGGCCCGTCAGAAGCCCTACACCGTCGCAACAGTCGGCTGCATTCAGACCTTCCCCGGCTCCACTAACGTCATCTGCGATCATGTCACCTTCACGCTGGACATCCGCAGTCTGGACGAAGCTCAGATTGAAGCCTGCCTGCGGGAAATCGAGACGTTGGAAGCCCGCCTGGAAAGCGAGGGCATTCAGGTCCGGCGCGAACTGCGGCATATTCTGTATGGCATGGATTGCGATGAACGGCTGAAGCACCAGCTGGAAACGATTGTGGAAAAGCGGAATCTGCCGGTCTTCCGGCTGATGAGCGGCGCGGGCCATGACAGTCAGAATTTCAAGGATGTCTGCCCGTGCGCGATGATTTTCGTCCGCTCGGTCAAAGGCTATTCACACCGCAAGGAAGAATATACGCCAATCGAAGACTGCGCAGCGGGCGCGAATGTGCTGATGGATATGCTTTATCAGCTGGCCAACGAAGAAGATCGTGCAACGTCATCCCCGCAAACGGTCCTTTGAAACGATTACCTGATGATCAGCACCGGTTCGTTTCCGCTCATCATCCATGCAGAAAAAGAAATAAGCGTCATTGAAAAAATCCAGGATCACCAAGAATAAATAAGGAGAGAAGTCACTATGAAAGTTTTGATGGGAACCTTCGTCACAGAATCCAACGCCAACGTCCCGGCTAAAACCCGGATCAACCATTATGACATGGCCTTTGGCGAGGACTGCCTGCGCAAGATGAACGTTGCAGACATTTACGCCGCGGCCGGCATTGAAACGATCGGCGCGATCTACGCCGACGCCGGCGGCAACGGCGTCGTCACAAAAGACGCGTTTGATTACATCGAAGGCTGTTTCGCGGACGCGGTCCGGGCGCACCTGCAGGAGATCGACGGAATTTATCTGTTTCTGCACGGCGCCAGCGAAGTTGAGGAGATCGGCTCCGGTGATCATCACATCCTGAAAACAATCCGTGAAATAACCGGCCCGTATCTGCCGATCGCCGTGGTCTGCGATCCGCACGGCAACCTGTGCCAGGAATATGTGGACAACTGTACGATTCTGCGCAGCTACCGCGAATCCCCGCATACCGACGCTCAAGCATCCAAACGCATCGTCTCGCAGATGCTGTGCGACCTGCTTCACGACCGTCAGCACATCCACGCCGTATATCGCAAGCTGCCGCTGATCCTGGGGGGCGAACAGAGCGTGTCGGCGGATGAACCGGTGCGTTCAATCAACCGCTACATGGATGAGCTGGAACACGATCCGCGGATCCGCAGCGTGTCCTGGCATGTCGGCTACATCCGGCATGACTGCGACGTGGCCGGCTGCGGGATTGTCGTCGTGCCTCAGAACACCGCCGATCAGGCCTATGCGGAAACCATCGCCGATCAGCTGGCAGATTATGTATGGAACAAGCGCCATGAATTCCATTATACGGGATTGACCGCCCATCCGGACGAAGCGTTGAAAATGGCGCTGGACTGCGCGGAAAAACCAGTGTTCATCACGGATTCCGGCGACAATGTCACCTCCGGCGCAACCGGCTGGAACACGTTCGTTCTGCGTCAGGTTTTAGCGGCAAAGCCGCTGAACAAACGCTTCCTGTTTGCGACGATCTGCGATCCGGCCGCCTATGAAACGTTGGCAAAGCTGCCGGACGGCACGGAAACAAACTTGAAACTGGGCGTCGGTTATGACGAATACTCCGCCCCGGTGACGCTGGAAGTCGTCGTGAAATCAAAGGGCGAACTGCGCGGCTTCATGTACCGCGATCATAACCGGGCTTACGGTTACTGCGTCACGGTCAGCGTGAAGGGACTGCCTGTCGAAATCATGGTTGCCAGCAATCGTCAGGCGATGGTGGAAATTCACCAGTTTACCGACGCCGGCATTCAATTGGACGACTACGATGTGATCGTCGTCAAGCAAGGCTATATCTTCCCGGAACTCAAGGCTGCGGGCAAGCTGTGCGTGATGTCGCTGACCGGCGGCGCGACGCCGCAGGATACCGCGTCGATTCCATTTAAACGAATTATGCGGCCGATGTTTCCGATCGATGAAATGTGAGGTGAAGATCATGAAAATAATCGCGGCTAAATTTACCCTGGAAGCCAACGAACACGTCCCGATGTTCTGCGATCTGGAAAACACCGCCCTGAGCTTTGGCAAAGAGGCGCTGTCGCACATGCAGCTGGGTGATGTCTTTGACCGTCCGGACATCGAACTGATCCCGATTCTCTGCGCCGATGCCGGCTGCAGCGGCGTGATGCGCAAGGGGTGTTTCGATTATCTCGAGCAGCGGATTCTGAGCGCCGTCCGCGAACATTTGCCAGAGCTGGATGGGATCTATCTGCATCTGCACGGCGCGAGCTTCGTGGAGGAAATCGGCAGCGGCGAGCAGCATTTAGTGCGGGAAATCCGCAAGCTGACCGGACCGTATCTGCCGATCGCGATCGCCTGCGACCCGCATGGCAATCTGACGCGGGACTATGTGGAAAACACGACGTTTATCCGCTCCTACCGGGAAGCGCCGCACACCGATATCGCGGCGACAGTGCAGCGCACCGCCCGCACACTGATCGAGCAGATCGAACATCCGCAGAGCGCCCGTCCGGTGTACCGCAAGCTGCCGTTGATTCTGGGTGGGGAACAAAGCGTTTCGCTGGATGAACCAGTGCGTACCATCAACCAATTTATGGATCAGCTGGAACAGGATCCGCGGATCTTAAGCTGTTCGTGGCACGTCGGTTATCTGCGTCACGACTGCCCGGAGGCCGGCTGCGGGATTGTCGTGATTCCCCAGACGGAAGCCGATCAGGCGTATGCTGAAACGATCGCCGATCAGCTGGCGGAATTCGTCTGGAACAAACGCCATGAATTCCACTACACCGGCACGACCGCGGCCCCGGACGAAGCGCTGGCGATGGCCCTGGCCTTTGACGGCAAGCCGGTCTTCATCACGGATTCCGGCGATAACGTTACCTCCGGCGCAATGGGCGCGAATACGTTCATTTTAAGACAGGTGCTGGCTCTGCCGGCGTTGTCCAAACGCATTCTGTTCGCCGCGATCAACGATCCAGCCGCTTGCCACCGGTTGATGGCCTGTGCGGAGAACGAACAGGTTTCGCTGCGTTTAGGGATGGGACTGGATGCATACAGCGAACCGGTCGATCTCGATGTCGTCGTGCTGCATCATGGCCGCCAGGCGGGAACCGCGATGTATGGTGAGGAAGGCGATTACGGACCGATCGTTACCGTGCGGCTGCCGGGGACACCGATTGATATCGCGGTCACCGACAACAATCATTCGTTTGTCGAAATCCGTCAGCTGACCGCCTGCGGCATTAACGTGGAAGACTATGATATTTTCGTCGTCAAGCAAGGCTACATCCATCCGGAGCTGAAGGCCCTGGGCAAGCTGTGCGTGATGTCGCTGACCGGCGGGGCGACGCCGCAGGATACCCGGCTTATTCCATTTAAACAAATCCTGCGCCCGATGTTTCCGATCGATGAAATCTAACGCTGTTCAGGAGCGGTTCATCGCCCGGCAATCCCAGAGCTTTACTGCCCTTGCCGGTCTTTGGGAGGGAAGAATGGGATGCCGCCCATGAACCCAAACGGACAATTTCCCGCAGATTTTCTGTGGTCCGCTTCCACCAGCGCCTGGCAGTTTGAAGGCGGCGCGCTGGACGAGGGCAAAGGCCCGTCCGTTCAGGATGTCCGGCCGGGTCAAGGGGAAATTCTGCGGACCGCCTCCGACCATTTGCATCATCTGGAGGAAGACGTCGCACTGTTGAAAGCGCTGGGATTAAAGGCTTATCGCTTTTCGATTTCGTGGTCCCGCGTGCTGCCGCAGGGGCGCGGTCCAGTCAACGCGCAGGGACTGGCATTTTATGCCCGTTTGATCAACCTGTTGAAGGAAAATCAGATAGAACCGATCGTCACGCTTTATCATGACGACCTGCCCTGGGCGCTGGCCAGGCAGGGCGGCTGGGCATGCCGGGAAACGATCGACGCCTTTGAGGACTATTGCGGGCTGATGTTCGATCACTTCGCCGGGCAAGTCCTGTACTGGCAGCCGATTTGCGAACAAAATCTGTTGACGATCGATCGGCTGCTTTCGCCCTCTGGTTCGCTGGCGCAGGCGTTTCAGGAAAATCATCATCGGACGCTGGCGCAGGCCCGCGTCTTCCGGCGGTTTCATCAGTGCGGATATCCGGGCTGGATCGGTCCGGCGCTGAACCTGGTTAAGGTTTACCCGCTGACGCCGGATCCCGAGGATGTGGAAGCCGCAATGAATATGGAATTGATCCGGAACTGGCTGGATCTCGATCTAGCTGTGACCGGCCGCTATTCCGCCCCGGTCACGGCGCTGTTAACCCGGCTGGGCGCGATGCCGAAGCTGGAGCCTGGGGATGCGGAAACTTTAAAAAGCGGGTTGGCGACGATGGTTTCGTTCAGCAGCTATACCTCGGTCACCGTTAAAAAAGGCGCGGCCGCAAGTTTCACGGATCCGACCGGGATGAAATATGGCTTCAATCTGCCCGGAATCTTTGAAATTGTTAAAAATCCAAAGCTGGGAAAGAGCGGTTTCGACTGGGAAGTTGATCCGGCGGGAATCCGCCTGATTCTGGAAGACGTGGCGCAGCGCACAGAGCTTCCGCTGTTCATCATCGAACGCGGGCTGGGACTGAAGGAAACTCCGGATGTCCGGGGTGAGATCCGCGATGTCCGGCGGATAGCCTATCTGCGGAAACAGATCGAGCAGGCACGGCTGGCGCTGGCGCACGGCGTCCCGCTGATCGGATACTGCACCTGGAGCGCGTTTGATCTGGCCAGTACGCAGAACGGCTATCAGAAACGATACGGTCTGATCTACGTCGACCGGGAGGATGACGATCCCAAAGACTGCCGGCGGATTCCCAAGCTGAGCTATGCCTGGTTTCAAAAGGTCATTGCCAGCAACGGGCAGGATCTGGAACTGACGGAAAAGTCCAGCAACGAATCCTAAATAATTTAAAAATCAGAGAACGGAGGATAGGGAATGAAGGAAAAATTTTTATGGGGCAGTGCGACTGCCGCTTACCAATGCGAAGGCGCCTGGGATGCAGAGGGCAAAGGCCCAAGTATCTGGGATCAATTCTGCCACAGCGAGAAGAACACAACCGGGATTACCGGCGATGTATCCTGCGACTTCTATCATCATTATCAGGAAGATATCCGGATGATGGCTGAAGGCGGTCAGAACACATACCGTTTTTCCATCAGCTGGTCGCGGATCGTGCCGAAGGCGGACCGTGTGATCAACGAAAAAGGCTTTGAATTCTATGACAAGGTTCTGACGGAATGTGAAAAATACGGGATTGTGCCGAACGTGACCTTAGTCCATTATGACCTGCCGGATTATGTCGGCGATCAGGGCGGCTGGTGCTGGCCGGGCATTTCCGATGAATTCGCCTATTACGCAGCGGCGGTGTTCCGTCATTTCGGCGACCGGATTCCGCTGTATGTCACGATTAACGAACCAACGCACAATGCTTCGTGCTGTTACATGGTCGGCAATTATCCGCCGAACGAACAGGTCAATATGCAGCATTTCTGCGAGTGTGCCTACAACATGATTCTGTGCAACGCCAAGGCGATCCGCGAATTCCGCAAGCTGAAGCTGAACGCCAAAATTGGTTTGGTGCACGCTTCCTGCAGCGCGGAATCCGTGCTGGATACGCCGGCGCATCGCGAGGCAGTCGAAAACGGCGATCTGTTTACCAACGACTGGGTGCTGGATCCGGCGATCAAGGGCGAAATCCCGCAGAAGCTCATCGACAAGGTGAAGGCTTCCGGCATCGATCTGTCCTTTATGAAAGAGGAAGATCGGACGCTGATCCGGGAGAACACGATTGATTTCCTCGGTCAGAACGCGTACAGCCGGCTGCTGGTCAAGCCGTATGTATCAGGAGAAACCTGCGCAACCGTCAACAACGCCGGGAACAACGACGGTTCCGGCAAAGCGGCGAAGGAAGGCAAGACCGTCAAGGGGTGGTTCGAGTCCGATACCGATCCGCGGGTTCCGCTGAATCCATGGGGACGGGAAATTTATCCGCAGTGCATCTACAACACCTTGATCAAGCGGAAGCAGAAATATGGCGATATTCCGATCTATATTACGGAAAACGGTCATGGGGCCTATGACGTTGCGGATGAAAACGGCTGGGTTGAAGATGACGACCGAATCCAGTTCCTTCAAGATTTCCTGGAACAGATTCTGAAGGCCAAAGCCGAGGGCGTGAACGTCATGGGCTATTATGTCTGGTCGACGATGGATCTTTACAGCTGGATCAATGGCTATAAGAAGCGCTATGGCCTGGTGCGTGTGGATTATGAGAAGGGGCTGAAGCGGATTCCGAAGAAAAGCTACTACTGGTATAAGCAGTTTATCGAGGATCATCAGGATCTGTAACAAGCCAACGGGAAGCCGGCGGGCATGAAAAATAATTCATGACCTGACAGCTGAATCCTGCTTATGCGGAATGAAAAAGAAAAAAATCAGGAGGTGAAGCAATGCAGAAATCTGAATTTTTATGGGGCAGCGCGACAGCGTCTTATCAATGCGAGGGCGCGTGGAACCTCGACGGCAAGGGCGTTGGCGAATGGGATGTGTTTTCCCATGAAAGCCCGCTCAACATCAATGGCGCGACGGGCGATGTGTCCTGCGACTTCTATCATCATTATCAGGAAGATATCCAAATGTTAAAGGCCGGGGGCCAGAACTCCTACCGTTTTTCCCTGTCGTGGTGCCGGATTCTGCCGGAAGGCCGGGGCCGTGTCAATGAAGAAGGAATTGCGTTTTACAACCGGGTGATCGACTGCTGCCTGGAAAACGGCGTGGTTCCCAATGTGACGTTGTTCCACTATGATCTGCCGCAGGCGCTGGCCGCACAGGGCGGCTGGGCGAACCGGGAAATCGTCGAGGCGTTTGCCGAATATGCCGAGGTGTGTTTCAAGGCGTTCGGCGACCGGGTCAAGCTGTGGGTGACGATCAACGAACCGAAATATTACGCCTATTGCAGCAATATCGTAGGCAATTAACCGCCGAATCACAAGCTGGATTTTGACCGTTATTTTAAGACGCTTTATCATGAAGCGCTGACCAGTGCGAAAGCTGTCGCGGTCTACCGGAAGTTACATCAGGACGGGCGGATCGGGATTGTGCATGACAGCAGTAACGTCGAGGTCGCGCCGCAGACGAAGCATCCCCAGCGGATCCGGATGATCGCCGATCTGTTTTACAACAAGCTGATATTGGACTGCGCGATCAAGGGCGAACTGCCGGGTGCGCTGCTTCCGTGGCTGAATGAAAACGGGATCGACACTTCCTATGTGCGGTTTGAGGATGCGCTGATCTTGGCGGAAGGGAAAGTTGATTTCCTGGGGCTGAATGTCTACAATCGATTCTACATCACGGATTACAGCGAAGGGGAAACCGAAGTTTTCCACAATAACCGCGGCGCAGGATCGGCGGCGAAGGAAGGCATCCGGATTAAGAACTGGTATGAAACAACGATCGATCCCTCGACGAAGCGCAATCTGTGGGGGCGCGAAATTTATCCGCGCTGCATGTTGAACACCTTGCGGGAAATCCGCGAACGGTATGGCGACATTGACGTCTATATCACGGAAAACGGCCACGGCTGTTATGAAACGCCGGATGAAAACGGCGTCGTGCAGGACGATGAGCGGATTGAGATGATGCAGGGGTATATTGATTATATGTTCCGCGCGATGGAGGAAGGCTGCCCGGTCCGGGGGTATTATGCCTGGTCGACGATGGACTTGTACAGCTGGGTGAACGGCTATGAGAAGCGCTACGGGCTGGTGCGCGTCGACTTTGAGGACAACTGCCGGCGGATTCCGAAGAAGAGTTATAGCTGGTATAAGCAGCTGATCGAAGATTTTCAAAAATAATCATTTCCTAATTGCAGCCGGAGTTGACGACAGCTCGATGCAATCGTGTTGAAAAGCACAGGGCCTCCCTTCCTGTGCTTTTTTCTGCTTCCATTTCTGCGATCCTTGGAATGAGTGATCGAAAAGGAATTCTCCAGTATAGAATGACATTCCTGAAAGATTGGCAGCCAGACTTTTAAAAAGGATAGAGCGAAAGGGATTAATCCTGGATCAGTTTCAACATCCGTTGGATATCTTCGGCGGCCATCGCAAACTTGGATTTCTCGATCAGAATGTTTTTCCCCGTCATGATGTAGGAAGGAAAAACCCGGATATCGCCGTAATACAGTTCGGAATTGCGGAGCTTGTAAGTAGAAATGGCAGGCACAATGTTTTTCTTAAGCGTTTGTTTTGTTATTTTGTTAAAGGCTTTTTTGGCGACGTCGCCCATTAACAGGATCGCCTTCAGCTGGGGGAAAAGTGATAATTCCTTCTTTAGATAAGGCAGACTGATGTCGATGGCGCTGTTTTCTACCGTTGATTCTGCTTTGGGAATCTTTACGGCGTTAGTGATGTAAATGCCCGCATCCAATAAATCCTGGATCGTGGTGACGGGCAGGCCGGCTTCGCGGAAAAGCGCAAACGTCGTCGTGAGGTAATCCGCTTCGCTGGATCCATAGAAGTCCTGACGAGGATCGGCGGGAACAACTTCATTGATCAGAATAGCGCGGATGTGCGCGGGATTCAGGTCTACATCGTTCAATTGGATCATGGGTTGAACGCCGACAGTATTTTCGAGTTCAGTACGGATATTCATAGTCAAGCTCCTCCTGATATTATATTGAAGGGGCTGTGACAAATCAGGAAAATAAGAAAAAACCATAAGCTCACAGCCATTTCTCTAAGTTTTCCACAATTTTAGATAAAACGAATGGAAAAGAAAGCATTCTGAAAACACCTTGACCCTTTCAAGGCTGTTTCTCAGTCTGCTTTTTCTTTCCTTTCCTGTCTTTTGTGGATAACTTGTTCCTTACTTCATCAACTTTGTTCTTTGTCGATGATAATGCCTCAAATTGTACCCCAGGATCACCAGCCCCAACTCTACTCGCACTCCGCTTTCTCCCCGCCTGCGAAGCAGACTATACCCGAAGTTTTTCTTGATGTCTCCAAACGCCCCTTCTGCCTCACTGCTCCGCTGCGCCATCCTTCTTTTTCCTTCTTCCGTTTCCAGATAGGCATCGACTTCCTTCTGATATTTCTCCAGCTGCGGACTGATTCTCGCACTGCGTCCCTTCTTCGATGTCGTGCACCGGCTCCGCAGCGGACAATTCTCACAGTGCTGATTCCGATAATGAATCGTCGTTCTCGGTACTCCGGTCTTCATGTCCACTCTTATCTTCTCGATTTCAAAATCATACCCTTGCGGGCAGATCGGGGTTCCTTCCCCATTCCGTTTCATATGCATTAACTGAAACTGGTTCTTTTCCTTCACTTTCTCTTTCTTCTTTTGGTACCCCGGATATTTCAGGATTGCC
>ERZ1106981.121-NODE-121-length-64760-cov-46.412457_pt1 | contig 64760 bp, 59 predicted proteins | sample MGYA00403692_ERZ1106981 | MGnify/ENA primary metagenome ERZ1106981 (study PRJEB35170, sample SAMEA104062431) | human gut metagenome | biome: human gut; feature: human-associated habitat; material: faeces | place: Denmark | collected 2012-06-22 ... | reverse complement strand
GTGTGGGAGGAGCTAAGCTAAGGAAGAATCGGCTTCCTTAGCTTCCTACCCGATTTCATAAGTTTCCGTTATATTTGCGCAGCCGCTATGAGATCGGGCAAATAATGAATTCGAACGATTTATCCGTAAAATTGTGTATGAGACTTGGAACTATCCGAAATCTTCCATCTTGATTTTATAACCATTAAGCAAATATTTTACAATAAAAAGACACGATACAGCACTGTAAGTGCCTAAAAGAAAAAAAAAGACCTTATGTAGCGAGGTCGTTAAGTGTTTGAATCGCTCGGTAAAAACCAACTCATAAGCTACATTTTAGCCTTGTGTTACAGGGCTAAAATGTAGCTTATATTTTTCATACCAAACCACCTGATATACTGAGTTTTCAGTAATGATCATGGTGGCTTTTTCATGCTTAAAAGGATTGATATACTGTTGGATGTCAGGGAAGATGAGTGAAAAAAGGGCAAAAAGAATCAAGATAAATAAAAAGAAAACGTATAGAAAAAGCTGAAAGAAACTTCAAAGGTTCTTACTCGGTAATGGACAATCAACACATCTAAGGTAAGCGTCAAATACATCCCATAACAAAAACGTATCTCTAGGACGACAACACAGGAAGATCACCTGTGCCATTTTTTTATACGAAAAAGTTTGAATTTTATCAAAGTTTTTACGGTTTTTCAGTAAAAACTATTTACTGAAATATAGTTTTTTGGCTATACTATTCGTGATAAACAGGGGGCGATATGATGATAATAAGATCGCAGTATATGGAACTGCTGAAAACCTACCGTGATGTACCGCTTGTAAAAATACTGGCCGGCATCCGTCGCTGCGGAAAATCCACTATTTTAGAAATGCTGCGGGATGACCTGCAGAAAAACGGCGTTGCCGCAGATCACATTATCAGTATGGGTTATACCTCGGAGGATTTTGACGACGGTATGACGGATAAAGATATGTATGAAGGCATCAAGGCGCAGATGAATAGCGGCGGACGATATTACCTTCTTCTTGATGAAGTGCAGGAAATCGACGGTTGGGAAAAAGCGGTGAACAGTCTGCTTGAAAATACCGACACCGACATTTATGTAACCGGCTCCAATTCAAAATTGATGTCCAGCGAAATTTCAACTTATCTGACAGGGCGATATATTTCTATTCCGGTTTATACCTTGTCTTTTGCAGAGTACTTGGAGTTTAAAAAACAAAGCGGTCTTTCAACGAGAGAACTTTTGAATGAATATATCCGGTTAGGTGGTTTCCCCATTGTTGCACTCAGCAGTTTTGACGAGCGTGCTGCTTATCAGATCGTAGAGGGCATTTACAACTCTGTCATAACAAGCGAAATTACAAAACGGCACAATATAGCGAATTTTGATTTGTTCAACCGTGTTGTTCGCTTTATTGTTGAAAATGTAGGAAAAACCTTTTCTGCGAATGCAATCGTGAAGTTTCTGAAAAGCGAGGGTCGTTGCCTGTCTGTTGAAGCGGTTTACAACTATCTGAATTGGCTGGAAAAGGCTTTTGTAATTTATCGCTGCCAGAGATACGATTTACAAGGAAAATCTGTACTGAAAACGCAGGAGAAGTTTTATCTTGCCGATTCTTCTCTCAAATACTGCATCATGGGCTTTAACCCCAAGTCTATTGCAGCCATGCTCGAAAACATCGTTTACTTTGAACTACGGCGAAAAGGCTATGATGTTTATATTGGCAAAAATGAAACAAAAGAGATCGATTTCGTAGCGGTGCGTCGTGATGAACGGATTTACGTTCAGGTGTGCCGCAGACTGCCGGAGGAATCTGATCGGGAGGTTGCCAATCTCCTTGAAATTAAAGACCACTACCCAAAATATGTGGTAACGCTGGACGAACTGGCTGCCGGAAATATCAACGGTGTAAAAATTGTGCATTTGGCGGATTTTTTACTTAAGGATGAATATTAAAAATTAAAAAGGATGTGACAAGACTGACAGAAAACAAGTATCACTTTCAACAATGAACACCGCCAGACAGCATTGTTTGAATGCCTAGGAGGAAGCAATAGACGATGTGTTCAATAATCCTGACATTCGAAATATAGCGGATTCGGATACCTATCGTGGTGGAAAGTTTGATTGATGCTTCGCTGTTTCCGGGAATTCTGTAAAGTGAAGGGAAATGAGTACATGTTGCGGTCTTAAAGGAAAATCCGGCATGAAATTAAAATTTCCGTTGGTCATTGACAACGCTTACATCCTCTGCTAGAATATGTTCAACAAGTAAATATTGGGACTGTCACTCTTTCGAGGCATAACCTAAAATAAGCGATTATTTTGTGTGTGCCGAGGAAGAGTTTTTTTGTTGTTCCGCCAGAAATTCACCTCATCCAAAAGCCATGAAAATGGCCCGGAATTGAAATGCAATTAACGCTTCAATGATCACGACAAAGCAAACCAACTGCGGGGTCAACCCCAATTCGAGGATGACAGAAAAGGGTAAATGAAGATGAAAATTATCAGAAAAATCAATAACAACTACGCGTTAGCCCGGAAAGAAGACGGCGAAGTCGTCGTGGTCGCCGGCCGGGGCATCGGCTTTGGCGCCATTCCGCGGTATGTGACCGATAAGTCGCAGGTTGAAAAAATCTACAGCGGCGTCGACCGGAATACGATCGAACAGATGGGCGAGATGCCGGAGAATATCCTCAAGCTGTCGGAACAGATTGTAGCTTATGCGAAGAAACATCTGACGAAAAAATTTTCCAAGAATTTCGTATTCACGCTGGCTGATCATATCGAATTCACCATTGAACGCGTCGGTCAGAATATGATCTTCGATTTCAAAGGCTATACCGATTTCAAATACTTATATCCGCGGGAAGTGGAAATTTCCAACTATGCGATGAAAAGGATCGAGGAAGAATTACATATCAAGCTCCCGCCGTCGGAGCTGGGCGGCTTCGTCATGAATATCGTTAATTCCGAAGTGAAGCCTGCCGGCAATGACGAAGACGTAAACTTCTCACCGCTGATCAGCCAGATCACCGCGATCATTGAAAAACATTTCAAGCTGGAGATCAACCGCGATTCGTTTAACTATTCCCGCTTCGCAACGCACATGATCTATTTGTTAAGGCGTTTGAAGGAAGGCCAAAAGACGACGGATGATAACCGCCGGATCTACGCGAAGCTGTTGGAGGAATATCCCGATACCTATCAATGCGTGGATGAAATTGCCCGGTTTCTGGAAGAAAACATTCAGTCCAAGCTCGATGAAAACGAAATGCTTTATCTGATTCTGCACGTCAACCGGCTTTGTTCCTAGCCGCGCAACCAAGGTCATCAACAGAATAAGAGCGCGCCTTATTCGTGTTATGAAATAAATCTAAAGGAGGATTTAGAGATGGGAAAATATGCTGAATTTTCTCAAAAGGTTTTAGAAAACGTCGGGGGATTGGACAACATTACGTTCGTTGCCCATTGTGCCACAAGATTACGGATCAGTTATGCGGACGGCAGTAAAATCAACGAAGCCGCAATTAAGGCGCTCCCGGAATGTGCGGGAATTGTTAAGAAAGCCAATCAGCTTCAGATTATTATCGGTCCGCAGGTCCCGGATGCATACTACGATTTCTTAGAGGTTTCCGGATGGAAGGAAGGCATGAATGAAAATGCCGTCAATGTTCCGAAGGAGAAAAAGTCGATTCTTGATTTGATCGCTGATTTCTTCCCGCCGATCTTCATGCCGATTATGCCGGCCCTGGTCGTCGGTGGTATGGTGCTGGCCATCCGCACGCTCTGCGTCAACTACTTCGGGCTGGATGTTTCCAGCGGTACGGCTCAGCTGTTAACCTGCTTCTTCAACGCCGGTTTTGAGTTCCTGCCGATTTATATCGGCTATTCCTATGCGCAGAAATTGAAGCTGCAGCCGATTCTGGGAATGTTCCTGGGCGGCTGTCTGGTCTGCTCGCGGTATCAGAGCGGCGTCGTCACGGATTTCTTAGGCATTCCGATCGAACAGGTCAGCTACGGCTCAACGATCATCCCGGTTATTTTAGGTACGACGCTGATTTACTTCCTTGATAAATATCTGAAGAAAATCATCCCGAATGCCGTCATTTACTTCGTCAAACCGGTGGTCACAATGCTGATCGTCGTCCCGGTTACCTTCTTATGGCTCGGTCCGTTAGGCACCTGGTTAAGCACCTACATCGGTTATTTCGTCACCTTCTTAATGGATACGCTGGGCGTCTTCGCACTGCCGATTCTGTGTGCGTTATGTCCGTACTTCGTCATGTTCGGTGTGGACAAAGCATTATCGCCACTGGGCATCGAGCTGTTAGCGACGCTGGGCTACAACAACATCACCGCGCCGCAGAACTTCATTTCCAACATCGGCGTCGGCGCCGTCGCGCTGGCGATCGCGTATTCCGCGGTTGTCCGCAAGGATAAAGTCAAGCGCGGCATGATCGTATCCACGGCCATTACTGCTCTGTGCGGCGTGACTGAGCCGGCCTTCTACGGTTCCTTGATCTCTCTGAAGGAAGCGCTGCTGGGCCATGCGATCGGCACGGTGATCGGCGGTTTCGTCGGCGCACTGTTCGGCTTAAGAACGTACATCTCCGCTTCCTGCCCAGGTTTCCTGACCTTCCTGTCATTTATCAATCCGGAAACCGGAAGTCTGCAGATGGTATGGTACGCCGCGATTACGGCGGCAGTGACCGTGGCCGCCTGCTTCATTGCCACCTCAATTTTGATCAAGCGTTCGGAAAGTAAAAAAGCGATCGCCGGATAAGGTGAGAAAAGGAGGAAAACGCATGAAAGTATTCGTCGGATTGTTCAACGCGGAATGCAACGCGAACATGCCGGTAAAAAGTGATTTAAGCACGTTTGATCTGGCTTTTGGGGATCAGGCGGTCGAAAAACTGTATATCAAAGAGATCTTCGATCAAGCCGGAGCTGAGATCCTGTCCGCGGTGTACGCCAACGCCGGCGCGACCGGGATTGTGGAAAAAGACACTTTTGAGGCGATTGAGAACAGCTTTTTGACAGCGATCCGGAAACATCTGCATGAGCTGGACGGCATTTATCTGCATCTGCACGGGGCCAGCTATGTCGAAGAAATCGGCAGCGGCGATCACCATCTGTTGAAAGCGATCCGCGCGCTGACCGGTCCCTATCTGCCGATTGCGGTTTCGTGTGATCCGCATGGCAATCTGACGCGAGAGTATGTGGAAGCGATTCAGATTCTGCGCAGTTTCCGTCAGTCGCCGCATACCGACAGCGTCGACACCTACCGGAAAGTATCGGGAATGTTGTGTCAGTTCATCCAGAACCGCCAGTCCATCCATGCGGTTTACCGCAAGCTGCCGTTGATTTTAGGCGGTGAACAGTCGGTATCGGCGGATGAGCCGGTGCTTTCGATCAACCGCTATCTGGATGAGCTGGAACAGGATCCGCGGATCTTAAGCGCCTCCTGGCATGTCGGCTATCTGCGTCATGATTGTCCGGAAGCCGGCTGCGGCATCGTTGTTGTACCGCAGACCGAGGCCGATCAGGCGTATGCGGAGACGATCGCCGATCAGCTGGCGGAGTATGTCTGGCAGCGCCGGCATGAATTCCACTACACCGGTCTGACGGCGGAGCCGGAAGCCGCGCTGCGGATGACGCTGGACTTTGAAGGCAAACCGGCTGTGATCACGGATTCCGGTGATAACATGACCTCCGGGGCTGCGGGCTGGAACACGTCGATCCTCAGACAATGTCTGGCGCTGCCGGATTTGAAGAAAACATTCCTGTTCGCTCCGATCGTCGACCCCCAGGCGTTTGCCCGGCTGAAAGAACAGGCCGTCGGCCAGACTGCTGCGATCGAATTGGGAACCGGCCGTGACGCGTTGTCAAAAAGCGTAAGCCTGAACGTCACCCTTCGTCAGTTCAATCAAATTTGCAAATTTACCAACGGCGTCTATGAACGGGAAATGACGGAATGTGCCCTTGTGCATATCGAAGGTACGCCGGTCGACGTGCTGATCAGCAATCTGTCCTACGCCGTGATCAACAAGCACCAGCTGGAACATCTGGGGCTGGATTGGCGTCAGTATGATGTCACGGTTTTGAAGCAGGGCTATATCTTCCCGGATTTCAAAGCTGAAGCGCAGTTCTATGTGATGTCGCTGACCGGCGGCGCAACGCCGCAGGACACAAAACATATTCCGTTTAAATTGATTCAGCGGCCGATGTATCCGATCGATGAAATTTAACGAATGAGGAAGGCGGCGGCGAATTTCATTCCTGCCGCTCTTTCTGAATCTGTCACAATAATGGAAAAGGAGTCCTTTATGAAAATTTTAGTCGGGGAATTTGTTTCCGAAACCAACGAGAATATCCCTCAGCTCTGCCGGATTGACAACTATGTGATCGCCTTTGACGACCAGTGCATTCAGAATCTGGACGTCAGCGAGGTGTACGAAGCGGAAAACGCCGAGATGATCCCGACGATTTACGCCAACGGCGCCAGCGGGGGTCTGATCACACGCGAAACCTTTGATTATATTGAAACGTCGCTGCTGAATGAAGTCCGAAAACATCTCCATGAGATCGACGGGATTTTTCTGATGCTTCACGGTGCCAGTAAGGTCGAGGGCCTCGGCAGCGGTGATCATCACATCATCCAGGAGGTCCGCAAGCTGACCGGCCCGTATCTGCCGATCGCGGTGGCCTGCGATCCGCATGGCAATCTGACGCAGGAATACGTCGAAGCCCTGCAGATCCTGCGCAGCTACCGCCAGTCGCCGCATACCGACGCCAACGAAACGCTGCGCATCGTGTCCAAAATGTTGATCGGCTTGATTCGTTCGCGGCAGAACATTCATGCCGTTTACCGCAAACTGCCGTTGATTTTAGGCGGCGAGCAGTCGGTCTCCACGGACGAGCCGGTGCTCTCGATCAACCGCTATCTGGATGAGCTGGAACAGGATTCGCGGATCATGAGCGCTTCCTGGCATGTCGGTTATCTGCGCCATGATTGCCCGGAAGCCGGCTGTGGCATCGTCGTTGTTCCGCAGACCGAAGCCGATCAGGAATATGCGGAAACGATCGCCGATCAGCTGGCGGAATATGTCTGGCAGCGCCGGCATGAATTCCACTACACCGGCCTGACGGCGGAGCCGGAAGAAGCGCTGCGGATGGCGCTGGACTTTGAAGGCAAACCGGTTGTGATCACCGATTCCGGCGACAATACGACCTCCGGAGCGACCGGCTGGAACACGTTTGTGCTGCGGCAGGTGCTGGCGGAAAAAGACTTGAAGAAGTCAGTGCTGTTCGCCACGATCTGCGATCCGAAGACCTTCCATCAGCTCCAGAAGCTCGCTGTCGGCGAAGCCGCGTCGATCCGGCTGGGGATGGACTACGACACGCTGTCTCAAGCCGTGGCGCTGGATGTCGTCGTTAAAGCGAAAGGGCCGATCACCGGATTTATGATGCACAACATTCCCGGCGCCGTCTATGGCGAAACGATCAGCGTCGCCGTTAAGGACAAACCGATCACCATCATGATTGCTACGACCCGCTACGCGATCTGCGAAATCCATCAGTTTACCGACGCCGGGCTGAATTTTGACGATTATGACGTGATCGTCGTCAAGCAGGGCTATATCTTCCCGGAACTCAAAGCGGCCGCTCAATTCTATGTGATGTCGCTGACCGACGGGGCGACGCTGCAGGATACGCGCCGGCTGACTTATAAGCAGATTCTGCGGCCGATGTATCCGATCGACGAGATCTGAGCGGTTAACTTCCATTCCCCTTTTGAAAAGGAGAGGATAAACATCCGCCGGGTCTGCCGCTATCTTGGGGAAAGATCCGGCGGGACTCTTAAATTAGAAGACATGAGGTGAATTATGAAAGTCTTGATCGGGCATTTTACGACGGAAGCCAACGCACATATACCGATGAAAAACAACCTGTCAAATTATGAACTGGCTTTCGGTGACGAGGTGATTGAACGGATGAAGGTGCGGGACATATTTGAACAGGCCGGCATCGAGATCATTCCGGCGGTTTATGCCGGCGGCGGTCCTTCCGGCGTGATTGAAAAGGAAACGTTTCTGACGATTGAAAATCTGTTTCTGGACGCGGTAAAAAAGCATCTTCATGAAATCGACGGTCTCTATCTGTGGCTGCATGGAGCCAGCTATGTCGAGGAGCTGGGCAGCGGTGATTTTCACATCATTCAGAAAATCCGCGAGCTGACCGGGCCGTATCTGCCAATCGCGGTATCCTGTGATCCGCATGGCAATCTGACGGAAACCTATGTGCATTCGCTGCAGATTTTGCGCAGCTTCCGCGAGTCGCCGCACACCGACATGGTACAGACTTACCGCCGGGTGGCCTCGATGTTATGCGAGCTTCTTCATGACCGGCAGCCTATCCATCCCGCTTACCGCAAGCTGCCGTTGATTTTAGGCGGCGAGCAGTCAGTGTCCGCGGATGAGCCAGTGCGCTCGATCAACCGATATCTGGACGAGCTGGAACAGGATCCGCGGATCCGCAGCGCATCCTGGCATGTCGGTTATCTGCGCCATGATTGTCCGGAAGCGGGGTGCGGTGTGGTCGTCGTTCCACAGACGGAAGCGGATCAGGAATATGCGGAAACGATCGCTGATCAGCTGGCGGAATACGTCTGGCAGCGTCGTCATGAATTCCATTACACCGGCTTGACCGCGGAGCCGGACGCCGCTTTGCGCATGGCGCTGGATTTTGAAGGGAGTCCGTTTGTGATCACCGACTCCGGCGACAACACCACCTCCGGAGCGACCGGTTGGAACACATTTCTACTGCGGCAGGTTCTGAGCCTTCCAAAATTGGAAAAAAGCGTGCTGTTTGCCGGAATCTGCGACCCGAAAACATGCACCGCGCTGCAGAAAAAGGCCGTGGGCGAAATCGTACAGGTGCAGTTGGGGATGGGGGCGGACGAACTCTCTGCGCCGGTTTCCTTCACCGCCGAGATCAAAGCCCAGGGCGATGTGATTCGCGTTGCGGCGCTGGGGCAGGCTGAATTTACGGTCATGGGCCGCTGTGTCAGCCTGAAACTGACGGATCGTCCCGTTACGGTGATCGTCACTGATCATCGCCAGGCGTATTGCCATGCGGTTCAATTTGAACAGGCCGGACTTGCCGACTGGACCCGCTTTGCGGTCACTGTCGTCAAGCAGGGCTACATCTTCCCGGAACTTAAAGCTGCGGCCCAAGGCTATGTGATGGCGCTGACGGACGGGTCGACGCCGCAGGATACCCGGCATATTCCATTCAAATTAATTCAGCGGCCGATGTTTCCGATCGATGCGCTGTAAGGAGGCCTTTTATGAAAATCTTAATCGGTTTTTTCGCAACCGAAGTGAATGAGCATATCCCCTGCATGACGGATTTATTCAGCTATGATCTGGTTTTCGGCGAAGCGATCGCCCAGCGGATGCAGCTGGAGGAAACGCTGGCGCGGGAAGGCGCCGAGATGATTCCATCGGTGTACGCGAAATCCTCGCCGAACGGGATCATCGAAGCCGCCGCGTTTCAGGCGATCGAAAACAGTTTGTTGAGCGCCGTCAGGAAGCACCTCAGTGAGATCGACGGGATTTATCTGCATCTGCACGGCGCCAGCTATGTCGAAGGGATCGGCAGCGGCGATTTCCACATCCTGAAGGAAGTCCGCAGACTGACCGGCCCGTATCTGCCGATCGCGGTGTCCTGTGATCCGCATGGCAACCTGAATCAGGACTATGTCGATTCCATGCAGATTCTGCGCAGCTACCGCCAATCACCGCACACCGACATGATCGCCACCTGGCAGAAAACATTGACGCTCTTATGCGCGCTGGTGCGCGAGCGCCGGACCCTTCACCCGGCTTACCGCAAGCTGCCGCTGATCCTGGGTGGGGAACAGAGCGTTTCGGCGGATGAGCCGGTGCGTTCGATCAACGCCTATATGGACGAATTGGAGCAGGATTCGCGGATCATGAGCGCTTCTTGGCATGTCGGCTACCTGCGCCACGATTGTCCGGAAGCCGGCTGCGGCGTGGTCGTTGTGCCGCGGACAGCGGCGGATCAGGCGTATGCCGAACAAGCCTGCGGAAAACTGGCGCAGTTTGTCTGGCAGCGCCGGCATGAATTTCATTATACCGGGGTGACAGCTCCGCCGGATCAAGCGCTGGAAATGGCGCTGGCGTTTGCGGGCAAACCGTTTGTGATCACCGATTCCGGCGACAACACCACCTCCGGAGCGACCGGCTGGAATACGTTTGTGCTGCGTCAGTTTTTGAACGTTGAATCCTTGAATAAACGTGTGCTGTTCGCCTCGATTGTCGATCCGAATTGTGTCCGGGCGTTATTCAATCAGGCGGTGGGAACACGGAAGACAATCCCGTTGGGAATGAATGCGGATGCCTTGTCGCAGGCGGTGACGCTGGACGTCGAGCTGATCGCAAAAGGCCAGGTCGTGCGGACGCTGTCGTTTGCCCCGGGCGAAGACGGGATTGCGGCGAAAGCCGGCGACTGCGTGCTGGTGCGGTTGAGGAACCATCCGATCGACATCATCATCGCCAACCACAAGCTCAGCTATTTCAAAACGGTTCAGTATGAACACGCGGGGATCGCGGACTGGACGCAATACGATATCGTGGTCGTCAAGCAGGGATATATTTTCCCGGAACTCAAGGCTGCGGCGCAGGGGTATGTGATGTCGCTGACTGACGGCGCGACACCGCAGGATACCCGGCATATTCCGTTTAAGCTTGTGCGGCGGCCGATGTTTCCGCTCGATGACATGGATTAAAGAACGCGGTATTCACCGGGGATCCGCTTGTCTGACCTTTGGGGGACGCAGCGGGTGAATGTTGGAAAGCAAGGGGGATTATGACAACGATTTTAATCAATACGCAGCTCACGATCGTGACGTATCTGATTGTCGGTTTCCTGTTATCGAAGACCGGCCTGATCGACGAGCACGCGCAGCTGTTTATCTCAAATCTGACGATCAACGTCCTGCTTCCCGCCAGCGTGTTTATATCTTTCTTAAGCGGGATGTCGATGGATCTGTTGCTTTCGCTGGGTACGATTTTGATTCTGGCGGTCGGATTGGAAGTGTTTTTGAGCCTTGCCAGCAAGACAGGAGGATCGCGGCGATTTACGCCAGGGCAGGCTTGCGTCGCTCATTACGGCTATCTTGTCAGCAACGGCGGCCTGATCGGCACGCCGGTAATCGAATCGCTGTTCGGCGCCGTCGGGGTGATGTGCTGCAACGTCTTTATGATCCCGACCCGGATCCTGGCGTTCAGCGCAGGCGAGAGTATTTTCAATCCTTCACTGAAACGGACGCCGCAGGCTGTCCTGCGCTCAGTGGCGACCAATAAAATCATCGACGTCATGGTGCTGGGACTCGTGATGATTTATTTCAACCTGTCGCTGCCCGCGCCGATTTTGATGGCGCTGCAGAAGATCGGCGGCTGTCTTGCGCCGTTTTCGCTGATTCTGGTCGGCAGTCTGCTCGCCCAGCGCGTGAAGCTGACCGGGCCGATGATCAAAAACGTCGCGCAAATTACGTTGATTCGTCTGCTTGTGATTCCGCTGGCTGCGCTGGGCGTCTGTCTGGCGCTGCGGCTGGATTTTCAGACGACGGCCGTGATCACGCTGTTAATGGGCATGCCGGTGGGCAGCTCCTGTGCCAGCTTCGCGAAGAAGTACCGCGGCGATGAAACGTTCGCCTCGGCAGTCGTGCTGATTTCGACGCTGTTGTCCACGGTGACGCTGATCCTGTTGATGAAGCTGATCGAGCTGGCATTTTGACAGGGGATGGAGAAATGAAAAAGGAGGAACAGGGATGAAAGTTCTGGTCGGCAGTTTTACAACGGAGTCCAACGCCAAGGCTCCTTTCAAGACTTTAATTCAACAGTACGATCTGGCTGTCGGTGAAGCGTGTATCGACGTCATGGAGATCCGCGAAGTGTTTGAAAACAACGGGTTCGAGATCATTCCGGGCGTGTATGCCAACGCCAACGCCGCCAGCGTCGTCGATAAGGAAACGTTTTTGTTGATCGAATCGATGCTTTTACAGAGCGTGCGCGAGCATCTCCATGAGATTGACGGGATTTATCTGCATCTGCACGGAGCGAGCTGGGTGGAGGAAATCGGCAGCGGTGATCATCACATTGTCCAGGAAATCCGCCGGCTGATCGGACCGTATCTGCCGATCGTGGTGTCCTGTGATCCGCACGGGAATCTGACGGAAACCTATGTTCATTCGCTGCAGATTCTGCGCAGCTACCGCGAGAGTCCGCATACCGACGCAATGCCGACGCGCCGCTTGGTGGCAAAGATGCTTTGCGATCTGCTTCAGAACCGGCAGCCGATCCATGCCGTTTACCGCAAGCTGCCGTTGATTTTAGGCGGCGAACAGTCAGTCTCGGCGGATGAGCCGGTGCTCTCGATCAATCGCTATATGGATGAGCTGGAACAGGATCCGCGAATCCGCAGCGTGTCCTGGCATGTCGGGTATCTGCGCCATGACTGTCCGGAAGCCGGCTGCGGCATTGTCGTCGTTCCGCAGACCGGTGCGGATCAGGCCTACGCGGAAACGATCGCCGATCAGCTGGCGGCCTACGTCTGGCAGCGGCGGCATGAATTTCATTATACCGGGGTGACAGCCCAGCCGGACCAAGCGCTGGAAATGGCGCTGACGTTTACGGGCAAGCCGTTTGTGATCACCGATTCCGGCGACAACACCACCTCCGGAGCGACGGGCTGGAACACGTTTGTGCTGCGCCAGTTCTTAGCTGTTCCGGATTTGAAGAAAACGGTTTTATTCGCCTCCATCTGTGATCCGCAGGCGTTTAAGCAGCTGGCTGAGGCTGGGCTGGGGGCGGTTGTCACGCTGTCCCTGGGCACAGGCTATGACGACCTGTCCGCTCCGGTCACGCTGACGCTGAAAACTCGAAGCCGGGCGGCGATCACGATCGCGCATGGCGAGGTGGTTATCGGGACGCGCGGCGAAGGCATCCTGGTGCATATTGAGAATACCCCGATCGATGTGATCGTTGCGGATCAGACCGCCCGCGTCACCAATGAAAATTTATTTGAGGATTTTGGTATCGACTGGAAGGATTACGCGATCACCGTTCTGAAACAAGGTTATATTTTCCCGGATTTCAAGCAGGGAGCGCAGGGCTATGTGATGTCGCTGACCGATGGCGCGACGCCGCAGGATACCCGGCATATTCCATTTAAACTGATTCAGCGGCCGATGTATCCGATCGACGAAATGTAAGTTCAGACCAAGAAGGAGAGCGAGGAAGCCACCATGACGAAAGCACGAATGAAAACGAAAATCCGAACGAAAACGAGGAAAACACAGGCGGAATACCCCGATATTAACGGGATGTTCATCTATCATGACGAACTGCACCGGATCGTTTATGCCCCGCTGTTTTCCCGGCGCGGCTATCTGATCCCGAAAAGTCAGATCCATGAATTTTACCGCTACACCCAGCGGACGATGATTTCCATCTTTATCGGCCTGGCGGCGACGGTGCTGCTGGGGATGAACGCCTTTGACGGCTTCTTCGCAGGACTGGCGGTGTATCTGGTCTGGACCGGTTATTTCTCCGCACGCTTTTTAAATCAGCTTGCGACGGTAGAACCGTTTCAGCGGCCGAAAAAGGAGAACTATTTCATCACGCTTTCGCGGAAATACTCGGTTGCGACCTTTTGCGGCCTGATTGCACTGAGCCTGGTCTTCATCCTGATACTGGGTATCGTGACGATGACAGGTTCGCCGACTCCAACGGAGTTGACGACGAATCTGATTTTGATGAGCGGCGTGGGACTGTTCGCGCTGATCCATGCGATCGCTTTGATTATCCGCTGGAAAACAGATCAGGCCTAATCCGGTCGAACTAAGCCAGCATCCAATCCGAAAAACGGATCGGGAAATCCTCGGCTGATCTGGAAAATTCCTTCCTCATAAAAGAGGATAGAAACTGTGAAAAAAAAGAGAAAGGGGAAGTGAAACCGCCGGTTCTCAAAGGATTGACATTCTGAATGAGATCGCTTACAATAAGTTCAAAGTTGGACTGTTATTGTTGAATCAACAAGCATAACCAATTTGCATTCAGTTTTGTGCTGTTTGCGAATTGGTTTTTATTTTTGGGAGGTTGCGTATGACAGAAACGATTGGAAGCCCTGTCGCGGGCAAGGGAAAGCGATTAGAAGAACTCAACGATGAGATGTTTGCCAGCCGGGCGCTGGGCGACGGGTTTGCCGTCAGACCTCCGGAATTGTTTGCGAAAAAGGAAGTTGTCAGCCCGGTCGACGGGGAAGTGACGATGGTCTTTGAAACCGGACACGCATTGGGCCTGACAACCACCGCAGGGCATGAGCTGCTGCTGCACATCGGCATCGACACGGTTACCCTGAAAGGTCTGCCGTTTGAAACGAAGGTCAAGGTCGGCGATCATGTCTGCCGGGGTGATTTGTTATGCCTGGCGGATTGGAAGCTGATGCGGAAGCATGGCTGCGAAACCGACGTGATCGTAATCGCGCTGAACAGCGAAATTGAGATTATGGCCCGGCCGGGCAAGCTCAATTTGCTGGATCCGATCTTCACGATCCAGTAGCTTGAGAAAAACGAGGAAAGCCGAGGCCAGAACATACTGCTGGTTTGCATAAAAGAAACGAAATCGGACGTCAGCCATAGCGGAAGAACGATAAGGTGATCGTTTAAGCTAAGGAAAAGAAACAAAAAGAAAAGAGGAAGGATGAATCGGATGAAGAAAAAAGTATTGATCGGAGAGTTTATTACGGAATCCAACGCCAATGTCCCTGTCAAGAATGAAATCACAGCCTACGACATCGCTTTCGGCAGCGAGCTGATCGAAAAAATGCAGGTCGGCGATATCTTTGAAGCTGCCGGAATTGAGATTATTCCCTCGATTTACTCCGTTTCCGGATCGTCCGGCGTAATCAAGCGGCATACCTTCGATTACATTGAGGCCTGTTTTATCAATGCGGTGGAAGAACACCGGGACGAGATCGATGGGATTTATCTGATGCTTCACGGCGCCAGCGAGGTCGAGGGCCTGGGCTCAGGCGATCATCACATTCTAAAAGCAATCCGCGAGCGGGTCGGGGCGTATATCCCGATCACCGTTGCCTGTGATCCGCATGGCAATCTGTGTCAGGAATATGTCGAAGCTGCGACCGTGATCCGCAGCTATCGGGAAAGTCCGCATACTGACGCACGCGCGACGAAGCGGAAGATGGCGGCCCTGATTTGCGAGCTGGTCAACCATCGTCAGAATATCCATGCCGTATATCGGAAGCTGCCGCTGATTCTGGGCGGAGAACAGTCGGTTTCCGCAGATGAGCCGGTGTCTTCGATCAACCGCTATATGGATCAGCTGGAACAGGATCCGCGGATTTTGAGCTGTTCCTGGCATGTCGGCTATATTCGTCACGATACCGACGTCGCGGGCTGCGGCATTGTCGTCGTTCCGGCGACGGAAGCCGATCAAGCCTATGCGGAAACGATCGCCGATCAGCTGGCGGCGTATGTCTGGGATCGCCGGCATGAATTCCACTATACCGGGCGAACCGCTCAGCCGGATGAGGCCCTGAAACTGGCGCTGGATGATCCAGGCAAGCCGGTAGTGATTACCGATTCCGGGGATAACACCACCTCCGGCGCGATGGGGTGGAATACATTTATTCTGCGGCAGGTGCTGGCGGTCAAAGGGCTGAAGAAAAGCTTCCTGTTCGCTTCGATCTGTGATCCGGAGGCCTGGAAGCAGCTGGATCCGTTAGCACCGGGAATGCGGACCCGGATCACGCTGGGCGTCGGTTATGACGCGTTATCCGCCGGGGTTGAACTGGAAGTCTGTGTAAAATCCAAGGGCGAGATCATCCGCCTGGTCAGCCTGGGCACGACTGCCCATCATAAGGTGTTTGGCGCCTGTGTCGTCGTGAATATCGTCGGCACGCCGGTTGACGTCATCGTCGCGAATCACCGGCAGTCGTATGCCAACGCCATTCAGTTTGAAAAAGCCGGCGTTGACTGGACGGATTATGACGTGTCCGTAGTGAAACAGGGGTACATTTTCCCTGAATTAAAAGAAAAAGCGGCGTTCTACGTCATGTCGCTGACCGCGGGCGCGACGCTGCAGGACACGGCTCATATCCCTTTCAAGCGAATCCAGCGGCCGATGTTCCCGATCGATCAAATTTAAAGGAGTGGAATATGAAATCTATGAATATTGAATACCGGACTGTAAAAGCGCCTGAACCGGACGCCCCGGCCTCGCCGGTCGCGTTAACACAGGCCACGATGGAAGCCCGCAAAGCGAAGGTGCTGGAAAAGATGAACGAGCGCGGAATCGAACAGCTGATCCTTTACGGTGACGTCGAGCATGGCGCAAACTTTGAATATCTCGTCGGCTATTTCACCCGCTTTGAAGAAGGTCTGCTTGTTTTGGATAAAGACGGGTCGATGACGCTGGTGCTGGGCAATGAAAATCTGAATAAAGCGTCCAAGGCACGATTTGCGGCCGCCGCTGTGCATGTCTCGTTATTTTCACTTCCGAATCAGCCGAACCGTTCGGATAAGACATTGCCGGAATTGTTGGCGGAAGCGGGAATCCGACCGGATCGGCGAACGGGGATCGTAGGTTGGAAAATGTTTACCAGTCCAGTGGAGAAGAACAAGCAGCTGTTTGACATTCCTGCCTTCATCTTAGCGGCGATTGAACAGGTTGTGGGAAATCCGGTTTTGTTAAGTAATGAAACGGATTTGTTTATCGGTGAGAACGGCGTGCGGACAACCAACAACGCCAATGAAATCGCGCATTATGAATTCGGCGCGGCGCTGGCATCCGATTGCCTTCTGGCGGCGATGAATAAGCTGGATGCCGGAACGACAGAGATGGAGCTGGGTGACGCGTTAGTGCGCAAGGGACAGCACACCAGCGTCGTGACAATCGCGGCCAGCGGACCGCGGTTTATCCAGGGGAATATGTTTCCGACAGACAACCGGGTGAAGGTTGGCGATCCAATTTCGCTGACCGTCGGGTACCGCGGCGGATTGTCCAGCCGGGCAGGCTATGCGGTGCACGATGGCGATGAATTGCCGGAATCCTGCCGGGATTATCTGACGCGTGTGGTGAAGCCGTATTTCGCAGCGTATGTTCACTGGCTGGAAACGATCCGAATCGGGATGAAGGGCGGAGAATTATTCCAGGCGGTTGAGTCCATCCTGCCGCGGGCACAGTACGGCTGGAGCTTGTGTCCGGGTCATTTAACGGCGGAAGAAGAATGGATGTCCTCGCCGGTGTATGAAGGCTCGCAGGAAACCTTGGCCAGCGGCATGATCTTCCAGATCGATATCATTCCCTCAGTTCCCGGCTATGGCGGCGTCAGCGCGGAAAGTACGGTCGTTCTGGCGGACGCGCAGCTGAAACAAGCGCTCAGGGAGGAATGTCCGGAGGTCTGGCAGAGGATGCAGCGGCGCCGGGCTTATTTGATCCAAGAGCTGGGAATCACCTTGTCGGAGGACGTTTTGCCAATGTGCGGGACCGTGGCGTATCTGCGGCCGTATCTGTTAAATAAAACGATGGCGCTGGCAGTTGGCCCGGAAGCCGAGCCTTGCGTCTGAGTGAAGGGTAAACCCAGAGAAGAGGATAAATTCCGCGCTGTAGAAATATTTCTGGTCCCGGCGTTTGTTCAGCAGGGATTGGAAAGGAGCGCTGATGAAAAAAATTACACAACGCTGATTAATTCATTTGAATTCCTAGACGGGGACTTGTTGCGGGGATATCCTACCTGTATGCTGGATTGATAATATTTGATCGTTAACAAGCCGATAAAAAGAAAAGAATAAATGTAAAAAAGAAGATACAGTCAGGTCAGTGCCTTTGAAGTATCTTCTTTTTATGGCTGCGGACAATTTTTTCGGAGTCCGTATCTATACTTTTAATCTGCGAGATATTTTGAATCTCTGGATGGTTATTTCTTTTCATCTCATGATCTTTACTTCCCTCATCCCGACCCTCGTTTTACAGCTGATGTCTGGTTGTCTGTATGCTTTGTTGCGATGCGCTTGTATCGTTGCAGGACATAACGTTTAGCTGTGGGAATTGAACCCACTGTATGTGTCCGCCATACGCCGATTGCGATTCATTCTCAATCGCAGAGATGACATCCACTCTATAAAACTACACACTGAAAGATCATCGCAAATCGTTAGTCCAGTTCGCCTCCTGAATGGCTTCGTCCGTTTCTCTGAGTTCTTTGCTTAAAGCGTCCAGGTCCTTTTGCATTGCGGTAACGTTGACCGTGCTTAGAATCTTAATTTCTGTGCGTGAATAACGTTCAAGTTTTGCGCTGGCGGTGTTTAAAAAATTTCTTAACATTCCGATTTTCAGCTTTAACACATCACGCCGTGCTAATAATTCAGTGAGGGAAATGCCGTGAATATCCACTAAACTGTTCGTCATATTGATTTTATAAATCAAAGTTTCCAATCGGGCGGTGAGCGTGTCGAATTCATTAAGAAGATCCTTGGGATCTTCATTAGGCGTTTCACCCTCCTGGACCTTGGCGTTATTGTTCAATCTGACTTGTAATTCAGAAAGTCTTTTCTGTATTTCCGATCTTTCATTTAATGCGTTCGCTAATCTCATTTCTTTCACTCCTTCTTTTTTCTCCAAACAGGTTTTTGTTCCTGGGCTTTAAAGTTATAAACAGGTTGAATCCACTTGACGATTTCCACAGTTTCCACAATATTTTGGATAATTTCTTCTTTTGGTTTGTAAGCCATCGGCGATTCATCCAAAGTCGCAGCGGAGACCGACGTCGAATAGATGCCTTCCATGGCTTGCTGGAATTCTTCGAGGGTAAGCGTGCGGGATGCCTGTCCGCGGGAAAGCAGTCTGCCTGCACCATGCGGGGCAGAATAATTCCATTGAGGATTGCCTTTGCCAATACAGATTAAAGCGCCGTCTTTCATATTGAGCGGAATAATCAGCTTTTCACCTTTTTGTGCGGAAACACTGCCTTTCCGCAGAATTCGATGCTTAAGATCAATATAATTGTGGATCGTCGTAAACGATTCCGTTTTCGTTAAATGGAGTCCTTCAATTAACGTGTCCATCATGGCTTTGCGGTTGAGCTCGGCGAATTTCTGAATGATTTCCATGTCATGGAGATAATCATCCAGGAGCGGACCTTCGCAATAGGCAAATGGTTTTTCTACTTCCTCGCCATGAAGCTTTCTTTTCAGTTTTTGGATCACCGTCTGGATTTCAGTTTCCCGGCCTTCCTTTTTCATTTTTGCGATCAAAGCCTGGATGTTCACAGGCGACGCTTGATGATTGGCGAGGAAGGCTTCGTTTTGGTAATATTCGGCTACTTCTTTTCCCAGCATTCGGGAACCAGAATGAATTACGAAATAGAGATTTCCTTCCCGGTCTTGATCCACTTCAATGAAGTGATTCCCTCCGCCTAAGGTTCCAAGTGAATGCTTTGCCCGGTTAAGCTGGATCTGGCGAACACATTTCAATTCGTTTAAATCAAGTTCTTCATTAAATGGGTGCTCGCTTTTCCGGATCTCAAATCCGGATGGAATTTCTTTCCGGATTAAAGCGTCCAATGCTGGAAAATCAATTTCTTTTCCATGAATTTTCGCGACTTCCATGCCGCATCCGATATCGACGCCGACAAAGTTTGGAACAACCGCGTCGGTGATCGTCATCGTCGTGCCGATCGTGCATCCAGCTCCGGCATGTACATCCGGCATCACCCGAATTCTTGAATCTTTTAGAAACGGGAGGCAGCACATCTTAACAATTTGTTCCTCAGCCTTAGCGTCCAGCTGTTCCGTATAAACAACAGCCTCATTGTAGGTTCCTTTGATTGTTTTCATTTTTCTGTCCTCCTTGTGATTCTATCTTAAACCGAATTGGAGTTTAAAAAAATGTTCAGATTCATTTTTATAAAGACCCCTGAAAATTAAAAATTATCTCTAAAATAATGGAGTTAGTTACTATTCTATGACCCCTTTTCAGGTATAATGGAATAGAGGTGATTCGGGTGGAAGAAAAAATAAAAATTTATATTCCGGATTTTATTCATGCCATCTTGTTAAACGATATGGAAAAATTTCTGTTTTTTAAGAAGAACGGCGAGCTCAATAAAAATGCGTTTATCAATACGTTGATTGTCAATTATATTGAGCGTTATCAGGATGAGAATAATCAGTACGATGAATATATAAAAAGAAATATTTACGAAACGTTTAAAACTGCATCTGCGGTTCAGGCCGAGGAATTGAGCAATAAAATTCTTTCTTATATCCAGTTGTCCTCCTATCATCTTCTAAATTCCAAAAATGACGTTGCTTTGTCGCTAAAGCCGACAAAAGAAACAGCAGGCACAATTCAATTTATTCAGGATTATAATCTCCATGGACAATCAGTATCCAATTACTTCCGCAACATGTTTGCTTCTTATGCTTTTCTTTCGCAGGATAAAAGAGAACGGATTATTTTCAAGGAACGTTTTGATCGGATTGAACAAGCGATCCAAGAGAAACGGAAGATTTATTTCACGACTCCGAATAATAACAGACATATCGCTTCTCCTTATTGTATAAGCGGTTCGCATGAAGAATTGTTTAATTATCTTTTGTGTGTGGCTAATGGAAAAATATACTCCTTCCGGATAAACCGGATCGATCATGTGATGATTTTAAAAGATTCGTTGGTAATTCAGGAATCCCAGGCAAAATTATTTGAGAAGATGATTCAATATGGACCACAGTTCGCGATCCGCTCCGATCAGGAAATCTGCGTTCATCTGACTGAAAACGGGATTAAACAATTTCATAGTCTGTATATTCATCGCCCCGTAGCGATCAATATCACGCAAGATGAAACAGGCGCGAATTATTATTTTGATTGTTCACCTGAGCAAGTCTATCAATATTTTAGCCGCTTCGGCCGGGAAGCCTTCATCGTATACCCTGTGGATTTAAGAAACCGGATGATCCAGCAAATCGCCAAAGCTTACCGGATGGTTCATCGTTTGAATCAGGAGCTGGAAGCGGAAAAAGAGAATAAATCCGAGTAAATATCAGAAATAAAGACTTAGCGAAGTCATTATAGCGCTGAGTCCGCGGTGTTATTTTTTAAGAAGATAACGATATTAAAAATTAGCGTGTTCTTTTGGGAGAGAATTTAATGAAGAAACCGAAACTCATAATGAAGGATATTATGAATTTTGAATTCTCTCTTTTATAACTAATAATTTACTAATTGTCCTTCGATATTCTTTTCTATAATCGGTTTAGAATAAACTCCATTATAAAGTGACCAATTGACGATCATGAAATCAAAGTGAATGATTTTATTCAACATAGAGTCCAAACAGCTGACACAGTGTCAGCCATCCGGCTATTTTCATAATGGGAATCAAGCAATAGCGCTTATAGACAGGCAGACGGGCGCCAAGGATTCATCACTTCGATGATTTAGCGGCAGTATCCCTGATGGATTCATCCGACAGATTGGTTTCCATGTGATAGAAAAGACCAGGTCCCAACTGAGTCGTCAGCCGGACTTTTTTGGTAATCACAAAGCCTGCCCTTTCATAACAAGCCACAGCCCGCTGATTCCACGTCCTGACTTCCAGATACAAAGGCTTGTGCGGCCAGCGCTGTTTGGCAATCGCGATCGCTTCCCGGGTGATTGCCGTGCCGACGCCGCGGGAACAAGCCTGTGGATGAACGCCAATGCCGAAAAAAACCTCCGTTTCTTCCTCCAGTAAATTAACAAATCCGATCAGCTGATCCTGTTCAAAGAAGCTGATGAAATGCTCGCGCTGGCAGGCAGGAATTTCTGAGAACCGGGGTTCATCATAGATTGCGTATTCGCCGGGATAACGCCACTGTTCGATCAGCCGGGTATCCGCTTCGCTCATTTTTCGATAATTCATAACCGTCCTCTTTCCTTTGAACGCTGACCGCAAGATGAATTCGGAAAAATTTCATCGATCAGCTGGCCGGCCTGCGTTCCTTTTAAATAGACAAAATTAAACTCCCGCTGTTCGCTCAGGCCTTCCAGCCGGAAGGTCGTCAGCTCGGGATGACCTGCGGCGACGGCGGAATAGGCGAAGGAAACGCCGAGATTTTCACTCACCATCCGCACGATCAAGGCAAAATTATTGACGCAGATGATCCTTCCGATCTTATCCAGCGAGTACCCGCTCTCCTGCAGTGATTTCTCAAAGATCGCACGTGTTCCGGATCCCGCTTCACGCAGGATGACGCTTTGATCAGCCAGGGCTTCGCCGGTTACTTTTTTGCCTGCGAAGGGATGATCGCAATGGCACAGCCCGACAAACGGCGCGGATTGAAAACGCCGGTAGCCGTAACGGCTTTTATCGAAGCTGCCCTCCACTAACGCGAAGTCCAGCTCCTCCTGTTCCAGACGGTGAAGCAGTTCGCGCGTGTTTTCCACCACGATTTCCAAAGTGCGGTCAGGCCGCTTGAGGAAGCGGCAGAGATCCTCGCCGATGATGAATTCGCCGATCGTTTTGGTCGCGCCGAGGCGGAGGGTCAGAATTTTAGGAGCGGCCAGTTCCTGACGCATCCGTTGGTCGTTGTAAACGGCGACGCGGGCATACTGCGCCAGTTTTTCCGCTTCCGGGGTGCGGTACAGACGGCTTCCGTCATAAGTGAACAGCCGGCAGCCGTAATCCCGTTCCAGCGCATGGATCTGCTGGGTGACGGCAGGCTGGCTGAGTTTCAGCTGTTCGGCAGTGCGGCGGTAATTCATCAGTTCGTAGAGTGTTAAAAAGGTTGGGATCCGATAATCAATCATGGGTTCACCTCATAAGAAAAATGAATCAACAGATAAGTATTAACAATTTTCTTTTATTATAGCGTCTATGCTATAATTTTACAACGAAGGGACTGCTAACAATTTAACAAATTCGCAGATCCCGGAAGGAGGAGCTGGACATGAAAGTATTAGTGATCGGCGGTGTCGCGGCAGGGACCAAAGCGGCAGCCAAGATCAAACGTCAAAACCGCAGTGCAGAAGTAAAGATTCTGACGCAGAGTGCGGATATTTCCTACGCTGGATGCGGTCTTCCGTATTATGTCGGAGGGATGATTGAAAGCCGGGAGGAATTGATCGTCAATACCCCTGAAAAATATACGGGACTGACGGGCGTAGAGGTCGTGACCCGCTGCGAAGTAACAAGCGTCAATTTCCAGGCGAAAACCGTCACGGCGCTGTGTCAGGGACAGACGTGGCTGGAGAGCTATGATAAGCTGGTCATCGCGACCGGCGCGACGCCGTTTGTTCCGCAGGTGGAAGGCATCCGGCTGCCAGGCGTCTTTACGATGCGGACGCCGGATGACGCGATCGCTTTGCGGTCTTACGTTCAGGACCGGCATTGCCGCAGCGCCGTCGTGGTGGGCGCGGGCTTCATCGGTTTGGAAATTGCGGAGAATTTACAGGCTCAGGGTCTGGCAGTCACCGTGATCGATGCGGCAGATCAGATTCTGCCGAAGATTTTCGATCCGGAAATGGCGGGATATGCCCGCCGGCGTCTGCGCCAGAATGGCATCCGGGTTCTGACCGGAACACCGTTAAGCGAGATCACCGGTACGGAACGGGCGGATGGCGTACTGGCCGGCGGCAGCCGGATCGGCGCGGATCTGGTCGTGCTGGCGATCGGCATCCGGCCGGCGACGACGTTCCTGGACGGCAGCGGTCTGGCCATGGAAAAGGGCGCGATTGTCGTGGATGAAATGATGCGCACCAACATTCCTGACGTCTATGCCGCCGGCGACTGCGCGCTGGTGAGAAACCAACAGACCCATCAGCCTCAGTGGTCGGCGATGGGATCAACGGCCAACATTACCGCACGGGCTTTAGCCTGCACGATGACTGGAACGGAAACGCCGTATGGCGGCTGTCTGGGCACCGGCGTCGTGCGCTTGGGCGAAGGCTTTAACGCCGGACGCACCGGTCTGACGGAAGCGCAGGCCCGGGAAGCCGGCTATGAACCGGTCACGGTGGTCTGCGCCAGCGATGATAAAGCTCACTATTATCCAGGTTCTTCCTTCTTTATGACAAAACTGATCGCCGATCGTTCGACGCATCAGCTTCTGGGCATCCAGGTGCTGGGCAGCGCCGTCGATAAAATGGTCGACATCGCCGTAACCGGCATTGCCGCAGGCCTGACGCTGGAAGCGTTCAATAGTCTGGACTATTCCTATGCACCGCCGTTCTCCACCGCGATTCATCCGTTTGTCCAGGCTTGCCTGGTCTTGGAAAACAAGCTGTCCGGTGCAATGACGTCGATGACGCCGGCGGACTATGCCGCCGGAGCCGCAAAGGACTATCAGGTTGTCGACGTGCTGCCGAAGCCGACGATCGCCGGCGCAAAATGGGTGGATCTGGCTCAGGTCAACGGTCCGGTTGAAGGTCTTGACCGCGATGCCAAACTGTTGTTGGTCTGCAACCGCGGCCGCCGCGCGTATCTGCTTCAGAACCGGCTGCGTCACTTCGGCTATACCCAGACGGTCGTCCTGGAAGGCGGCGTCACGATGAATGAAGTGAAGGTGCAGTTTGCCGGGGCGGCAATTCCGCCGGATGAAATCAAACGCGTCAAGGGCTTGGGCTGTCTGCAGGATAAGCGTTATCCGGATCGCTTCAACGTCCGCGTGATCACCCGCAACGGCAAGATCACCAGTGAGGAACAGCGCAAGATCGCCGAAGCGGCTGAACTGTTTGGAACCGGCGAAGTCACGATGACGACGCGCCTGACGTTAGAAGTCCAGGGTGTTCCTTACGCGAATCTGGACGCGCTGATGACGTTCTTAAATGATGCCGGGCTGGAAACCGGCGGCACGGGATCGAAGGTTCGTCCGGTCGTTTCCTGCAAGGGCACAACCTGTCAGTATGGTCTGATCGACACGTTCCAGTTAAGTCAGAAATTACACGATCTGTTTTATATCGGCTATCATGATGTCGTGCTGCCGCATAAGTTTAAGCTGGCGGTCGGCGGTTGTCCGAACAACTGCGTCAAGCCGAATCTGAACGATTTAGGCATCGTCGGCCAGCGGATCCCGGAGATCAACATGGCGAAGTGCCGCGGCTGTCAGGTCTGTCAGATTGAAAAAACCTGTCCGATCGGAGCGGCGAAGCTGATCGACGGCAAGCTTCAGATCGACGCCGACCTGTGCAATCATTGCGGACGATGCGTATCCAAGTGTCCGTTCAAGGCGATTGAAGAAAGCACCTATGGCTATAAGGTTACCATCGGCGGCCGCTGGGGCAAGAAAGTCGCGGAAGGCAAACCGCTGTCGCGGATCTTCACGAGCGAGGAAGAAGTGCTGGCGTTAGTCGAACGGGCGATCCTGTTCTATCGCGATGAAGGGATTACCGGCGAACGCTTTGCCGATACGATCGCGCGCTTAGGCTTCGATTATGTGGAAGACAAGCTGCTTAACGGTTCAATCGACAAGGACAGCATCCTGAAGAAGACGGTTGTCGGCGGGGCGAAGTGCTAGTTTGGTCATGCTTGACGGTTGGGTAAGCGCGGCGTTTGGAACCGCCGATCCGCAGCGTTTTGAGCGCTGCTTCGCCGCTGTGCATCAGGCTGCGGTTCAGCAATTTCCCCCGCTTCCTAACGCGCTGGCACTGACCAGTCCGCGGATTCAGGCGCATCTGGCAGCCCAGGGAAAACCGCTGCCGTTAGTCGGCGAGGCGCTCAGCCAGCTTGCAGAACAAGGCTGCCGGCGCGTGGCAGTGAACAGTCTGTTGTTAGCGGAAGGCAAGGAGTGGGATAAGCTGCGAAGCCAGGCGGAACAACGGCGGGCTGATTTTGATACGCTGATTCTGATTCCCCCGCTGTTGCCCTCAAGAAGCCAGGCCTGCGCTCAGACGCTGGACGCACTGTTTCCCGCCGAGCCAGGGCTGACCCGGATTTTGTTGGGACATGGCTGTGCGCAGGGAGAGAATTCGGCTTATGCCGCACTGCAGGCACAGCTGAAATCAGCGGGCCGCGATGATCTGTCGATCGCGCTGCTGCATGGCGGACCAAGCTTAGGCGAGCTGCTGGAAACATGGAATCAAAGCGGAGCCCGGCGGATTGAATTGAATTTCCTGATGTTGTGCGCGGGTCATCACGCTCAGGAAGTCCGGCAGGAAAGCCGGAGCTGGGCGGCAGCTTATCCCGCGCTGTCCGTGACGATCTCCGATCTGGAACTGGGCAGCTGTCCAGCTTTTCAGGAATTGTTTCTTTCATTCACTGAAGAAACGGGATTCAACGGATAGACAATAAAATACTAAAAGACGAGCGGCAACGCTCGTTTCGCTTACGAATTGAGATTTGCCATACCGCAACGTCGGGCGAGGGCTTTAAAATAATCTTCGTGAGTCAGCTGACGTTCAATCTTGACGATCGAATGTTAGCGGGATCGTTGCGTTTCAACGATCAGGCAGGCTTCCCGGATTTGAAAAGGATCCGGGAAGCGGACTGCCGCAGTCCGCAGGGACTGCGTTTTTCCGGCTGTGATGCGCCGGAGAAATGATGAAATCAGGAGGATTGAAGATGAGCAGAAAACCGGACATTTTTTTGTCTGAATTTAAAGTGAAAAATAAAGCGGTCAAGGTCCTGGCTGCGCTGATGATCCTGGCGGCGATGGCCGGCTGTCAAACAACACCGGCGGCGGCACCGCAGCCGGAAGAAAACGCGGCGGCCGTAAGCTATCCGCTGACCTTTACCGACGCGCTGGATCGGGAAATCACGTTGTCCCAGGCCCCTCAACGGCCGGCGGTGTTGTTTTCCTCGTATGCCGAGCTGTGGCAGCTGGCGGGCGGGGACGTCGCGGTAACGGTCGGCGACAGCGTGAAGCGCGGATTTGTCAACGCCGGGACGCCGCTGGTGGACGATGGCGCTGGGTTAAAGATTGATGCGGAGCAGCTGATTGCCCAGCAGCCGGACTTTGTGATCGCTTCGGCGGATATGGGCGCGCAGGCTGAGCTGTGCGGTCAGTTAGGCGGCTATGGGATTCCGTGCGCGGCCTTAAAAGAGGAAAGCTTTGCGGATTATCTTTCCTTATTAAAATTATTCACGCAGATCACCGGGAATACTGAGGCCTACCAGACCTACGGACTTAACCTCCAGCAAGAGATCGAGACGCTGCTGACGGAAGTGAAGCAGGCCCGCTCCGGCCAAGAACCGGTCTCGGTCTTATTTATCCGGGCGGGCTCAGGCTATTCCGCGACGAAGGCGAAAACGGCGAAGGATCACTTCGTCGGCGGCATGCTGGAGGAACTGGGCGCGGTCAACATCGCGGATGAAGCCGGCGCTTTGTCCGAGGGACTGGCGTTGGAAAGCATTCTGCTGAATCAGCCGGATGTGATCCTGATCGTTCCCCAGGGCAATGAGGAAGCGGCCCGGGCTTATATGGACAGCCTGCTTGAGGAAAACGGCTGGCGTGATCTGGAAGCGGTGAAAAACGGCCGCTGCACCTATTTGTCCAAAGACTTGTTTCATTATAAGCCCAACGCCCGCTGGGCTGAAGCCTACCGCGTGTTAGCCGGCCTGTTGTATCCGGAGAGCTTTTCATGAAGATCAAGAAGAAACGGGTTCTGATACCGTTTCTCTTTCTGCTGTTAGCGGTGTTGGGACTGAGCGGACTGGCGCTGGGCAGCGCCCGGTTTCCGCTGGATGAGGTGATCGCCGTCTTTACAGGCGGCGATCCGACGGTGCGGCTGATCGTGCTGCAGCTGCGGCTGCCGCGGGTTGCCGGGGCTGTGCTGGCCGGCGTGGGGCTGGCGGTCTCTGGTCTTTTGCTTCAAAGCGCAACGGGCAACGATCTGTGTTCACCGAATATCATCGGCGTGAATTCCGGCGCGGGCTTTGCGGTCATGGTTCTGCTTTGCCTGTTCCCGATGGCGTTTGCGGTTCTGCCGCTGGCGGCGTTTGCGGGCGCGTTGTTCACGACGTTTCTGGTGTTGGGAATTTCGGTGAGCGCGGGCGGACATCAGTCCAAGTCGACGGTGCTGCTGGCCGGGGTCGCAGTCAGCTCGCTGCTCAGCGCCGGGATCTCTTTTCTTTCACAGCTGGTTCCCGACGCGCTGGCGTCGTATTCGGCGTTTTCGATTGGCGGATTTTCCGGCGTTCAGGGGGCGGATCTGGTTTTCCCCGCGATCCTGATCGGGGTGGGAACGGGTCTTGCCTGGGGATTAGCACCGCAGTTAAATCTGTTGTGTCTGGGCGATGAGCTGGCCGCCACGTTAGGCGTAAGGGTCAAAGCGCTGCGGCTGATCTGTCTGATTCTGGCCAGCGCGCTGTGCGCGGCGGTGGTTACGTATGCCGGGCTGCTGGGGTTTGTCGGCTTGATCGTGCCGCATCTGGCGCGGAAGCTGGCGGGGCATGACCTGCGGATTCTGGTGCCGGTGACCGCGCTGTTGGGCGCGAACTTAGTCGTGCTGTCGGATCTGGCGGGACGGACGCTCTTTTCCCCGGCGGAATTGCCGGCGGGAATTCTGATGGCGCTGTTGGGTGCGCCGTTCTTCCTGTTCATCCTGTTCCAGCGGCGGGGGCGTTATGCTTAGGGCCCAGCAGATCAGCCTGCGGCTGGGATCTAAAACCATTCTCAAGCAGGTTGATTTTCAAGCGGAGGCCGGTCAGATCACGGCGCTGCTGGGGCGCAACGGCAGCGGTAAGACGTCGCTCTTGCGATGCCTGGCGATGACGCAGACCCGCTGGCGCGGTCAGGTGACGCTGGATGGCTGTCCGCTGCGCTCTCTGACTCCGCAGGAGCGATCTTGCAGGATCGCACTGCTGCCGCAGGTGTTGCCGCGGCCGCCGATCACCGTGCGCACGCTGACGAGTTACGGCCGTCAGCCCTATCTGGGATGGGGCGGACAGCTGAGCGCTGCGGATGAACAGAAAGTGCAGCGGGCCATGGAACAGGCCGAGATCGCGGCGCATGCGGAGGATTTAGTCTGTCACTGTTCCGGCGGCGAACGCCAGCTGGCTTACTTTGCGATGCTGCTGGCGCAGGATACGCCGGTGGTGCTGTTGGACGAACCGACGGCCAGTTTGGACATGGAATACCGCCGTGTTGTCTATGCGCTTTTGCGCCGGATGAAGGCGGAAGGCAAAACGGTGGTTCTGATTCTGCACGAGCTGGCGGATGCCGTCGAACTGGCCGATCAGGTCTGCGTACTGGATCAGGGGACGCGGGTGTTCACGGGCACGCCGGAGGATTTTCTGATCAGCGGTCTGCCGCAGTCTGTTTTTGGGCTATGTCCCAAACAGGTCAGGGATGAAACCGGAAATGAGTTTATACTGTTCCGGCCGCTGAATCAAAGCGGAGAATAGCTTGAACTTAAGATAAAAAGAAAAAACCAGACAGGTTCGCGACACGCCCTTGCGAGATCACGGATTTGTCTGGTTTTTAGTATCACTTTGATTGTCCATTTCTGTTTTTAAACACTTTGGATTGCGGTATCATCCTTAAAACATTGAAAATGTGAATACAGTATTATTTAAAATTCTTGAAAACGTGTGATATTATGCGATTAAAAAACTTGAAAACGTGTAAAATAAGTTCTTAATATGAAATTCTATGGTATACTGAAACCAAAAGGATATTGCCGATCAATACGGAGGTGTGTTTATGAAACGGAAAATCTATGATACGCTTGTCCAATGGAAACGTGAAGATGCAGGACATACCGCTATGCTGATCGACGGAGCGCGGCGGGTAGGAAAAAGTTATATTGCTGAGGAATTTGCGAAAGCTGAATATCAAAGTTATATTCTGATTGACTTTAACCGTGTCTCTAAGGAGATCACGGATTTGTTTGAGCATTACCTCAATGATTTGGATACTTTTTTTCTTTATTTATCAAATTACTATAATGTCCGGTGTTATGAACATAATACGCTCATTATCTTTGATGAAGTTCAACTTTTTCCAAGAGCTCGCGCAGCGATTAAGTACCTTGTGGCGGATGGCCGTTATGACTATCTTGAAACAGGTTCTTTAATGTCAATCAAAGCGAATATCAAAGATATCGTAATTCCTTCAGAAGAACGGCATGTTAAAATGTTTCCTCTTGATTTTGAAGAATTTCTCTGGGCACTGGATAATGAGATGTTCATGGACCTCATCCGCAAATGTTTTGAAGAACGCCGGCCGATGGGACAGGCGCTCCATCGGAAAGCGATGGACTATTTTAGGCAATACCTCATTGTTGGGGGAATGCCTCAAGCCGTAGAGACTTATGTTCTTACAAAAGATTTTGACCGGGTAGATCGGGTAAAACGAAATATCCTGGAACTTTACTGGGCAGATATCATCAAACATGCACAGGGATATGAGATGAAAGTAGAACAAATTTTTGATGATATCCCCTCACAGCTTCAAAAACATGAAAAGAAATTCAAACTATCCTCCTTAAAAAAAGAAGCCCGTTTCAGGGATTATGAAGAAGCGATTTTTTGGCTATCTGACGCGATGATAACCAATATCGCCTACAATTCAACAGCGCCTGTGCTTGGCTTAAAACTCAACATGGAAAGGATGACATTAAAATGTTATATGGCTGATACCGGGCTTCTGATCAGTCATGCTTTCGATGAAAATGGAATTGTCAGTGAAGAAATTTATAAAAAACTTCTATTTGATAAATTGGAATTTAATAAAGGGATGATTGTGGAAAATGTTGTAGCACAAATGCTCACCGCTAGCGGACATAAGTTATATTTTTACTCCAATTCTTCCCGGAATGATGCTTCCAGCCGGATGGAAATTGATTTTTTAGTGGCGAAAAGCAAGATTACCAATCGGCATAATATCTCACCGATTGAAGTTAAGTCAAGCAAGAATTACACTCTGACCTCTTTAAAGAAATTCTGTTCTCAATTTAAAGAACAGCTGTATATCCCTTATGTGCTGCATCCAGGTGATCTGAAAGAAGAAAATGGAATCACTTATTTACCGCTTTACATGACGCCTTTCCTATAAAACTCCGATTCTGACTCCCGCATGAGAGTGGGAGTTTATCGTTAAACTATGGGGAAAATCTAAATCAAGAGAAGTTGGAACACGCAGTGTTCCTGCTTATCCTGTTATCCCTTTTCGTGATTGAGTAAGAAAACCTATTGCAGTGGGATGGAAAAGAAAGCGGCGTTTTCTAAATGGAAATCAGTCTGCCATTTCTATTATGTTGATATAAACGGTGAGAAATGGAGATCACAGTGCGGTTGGCAGAAGCCCGGCGCAGCGCTTCCATGACTAACGCTTCTGTACCGCTGTCCAGATTGGCGGTGATTTCATCCAGAAGCAGGATGCGCGGATCGGCCGCTACGGCCCGGGCGATCGCTAACAGCTGCAGCTGACCTTGAGAAAAGAGCGCCGGATCCCAGGGCGTTGCCATTCCCTGCGGCAGCTGGGCGATGACCGAGTCCAGACCGACTAACCGCACAGCATGGGCTATCTGATCGGCGGTGATCGTTTCATCAAACAAGGAGATTTGATCGCCGACCGTGCCGCTGGCCGGCCGCAGCGTTTGTTCCACATAACCGAACAATCGCCGTTTCTGACGATCGCTGATCTGATCGGCAGGGGCGCCGAAAATCGTAACGGATCCCTGCTGAGGAGAATATAAACCAAGGATCAATTTAAAAATTGTACTTTTTCCAGCGCCGGTTCGTCCGGCCAGCGTGACCGTTTCTCCCTGTCGGACACAGAACGAACAATCATGCAGGACCGTTTCTTCCTTTTCATAACCGAAGGTAACGTGATTCAGCGCCAGCGCCGGTTCGCCGGCCGGCAGGGCGGAAAGTGTCAGCGTTGCTTCCGGCAGATTCCGCTGCGGCTGGCGGAAGAAAGCTTCGATCCGCTGAATGCCGGCAACCGCTGATTGAATATTCTCAATTTCCATGCCGATGTTTTCCAGGGGCGTGAAAATCTTGCTGACATAGGCAGTGACCGCCACTGCCGAACCCACCGACATGCCGAATAATGAGCGCCAGCCGCCGGACAGCGTCGCCAGGATCATCATGACGGCGACGACGGCGCTGCTGCTGAAAACGATAATCGGCGAATAGACGGAATCATAGAAATTCGCTTTTTCCAGACTTTGATAGCTTGTCTGTAAATGCTGGTCATAGCGGTCTTCCATTCGTTCCTGTTTATTCAGCGAGCGGATCATCCGCAGGCAGTTCAGTGTTTCCGGAACGAGATGGTTGACCTGCGCGATCGCCGCCCGGTTCGTTTTTTGAGCTTGAAGCATCCGTTTCTGGAAATGCCGGGTCACGGCGAACAACAGCGGCGTGATCACGATCAGAAGAAAGCCCAGTCCAAGGCTGCGGGTGAAGATCATGACTAAAACTCCAATCACTTTTAAACTGTCGGCAGCCATATTGAGTACGCCGTTGTCAAACAGCGAACTTAGCGCGTCGACGTCGTTGACGAACAGAGAAACGGTTTTCCCCGCGTCCTCTCGGGTAAAATAAGCCGCCGGCAGAGTATCGAGCTTGGCGCAGAGATCCTGGCGGACCTGCCGGGTAATTTTCTGTCCCGTGCGGGTGATCATGACCGTCTGCAAAGATTCCAGTATCCCAGCCAGCGCCAGAAACAGAAAATAAGCCAGTGCCGGGCCTACGCCGACGGCTTGCCGCAGCGTCAGTTGGTTGACTATTTGTTCGAGCACTAACGGCGGAAGCAGCGCGGCCAGCGTTCCGGCGAGGATTACAATTCCCAATCCGATGAGAAACAGGCGCTGCTGAGCGATTACAGTGAGGACGCTGTTTTTCAGCGCCAGCGAAGTGTTGTTATTTTTCATCGTCATCGCCTGCTTTCTTTTGTTGGGTTTTAACAAGCCGGGCATAAGCGGGATTCTCCGCCATCATCGTCGCAGGATCGGCTATCCGGGCAGTTCCGTTTTCCAGCCAGAGCACTTGATCGAACTGGGCAAAATGGGTCAGACGGTGGGAAATCAACAGGATGATCCGATCTTTGCCCAATTCGCGCAGATTCCGCAGGATTTCGTCTTCCGTGGCGGGATCGACCGCGGAAAACGGATCATCGAGTACCCAGACCGGACGCGGCCGGGCCAGTGTGCGCGCCAGCGCGAGCCGGGCTTGCTGACCGCCGGAGAGCCGTGTTCCCTGTGCGCCGATCTGTGTCTTGAGGCCTTCCGGCATCGCCGCGACTTCCTCCTTCAGCGCGGTAAGCTTTAACCATGGCGCGCAGTCCAGGTCTTCGCCAAGCTGAATGTTTTCTTCAATCGTGTCGCTGAGCAGCTGCGGGGCATGGCCCAGATAGCCGACCAAATGGCTGATCTGTGCGCTGTTGAGCTGCGCTATTTCCAAATCGTTGATCCGCAGACTGCCGGCGTAAGGCAGCTCGCCTAACAACAAGCGGCCCAGCGTCGATTTTCCACAGGCCAGCGGACCGGTGATGCCGATGATCTGTCCGGCGTGAACCTGGAATGACACATGCTCGAATAAGGGCGGCTGGTGAGGATAAGCAAAGCTTAAATCTTCCAATTTTAATTCAGCAGGTCCGGCGGTTGGCGGCAGCGTTGAATCCGGAATCTCTACCAGCTGCAGCTGCGGCTGGATCCGCTGCCAGGATACTTTAGCTTTCTGAACGGCATTGAACAGTTTGGCGGCGTGGGAGCTTTTCAGCGCCAGCCGGGAGAAGCAGGCCAGATAGGTCGTGAAGGCGGCGAGATCCCAGGCAGCCCAGCCAACGCCCAATACGTTTTGAGCGCCGCGAAGCAGCACGAAGACGACGCCGGCCATGGCGATGATGTTGTACAACGGCTGCATCGCGTTTTCCCAGGCGCTGGAAACAACCGCATTTTTCTCCACGACGGCTAATTGATCGCCAAGGGCCTGATCCCGCTGGTTTTCGCAGCCGAAGACCCGATAGGTCAGCGCGTTGCTGACTCGGTCAAGCGTCATCGTGTTGAGCTGGCTGACGCTGTTTTTGTAGGCGGCGGCGCTGCGGGTGATCGGATGCTTTAATTTCTGCGCCAAAAGAGCGGCCAACGGCGCAAACACACAGGCTAAAAGCGTCAGCCGGAGATCATAGGCCATCAACATCCCCAGATAGGCGATCATGACGACGCCGGTATCGAACACTTCAGTTGTAAATTTGCGCATGCCTTCAGCACAGGCATCCACATCGCTGATCGCCTTGGTCATCAGGCTTCCGGCCTCGTCCGCGCTCAAGACGGCCGGATTTTGATAGACAAGATTGCGGTACAGCACCCGCCGCATAGAACGGGCGGTATCGTTGGCAAAACGTCGCACCCCGAACCGCTTGAGACAGCGCGCTCCCTGAACGATCAAAATGATAATCAGATAGACGCCGGCCAGCTTGATCATGTCGATTCCGCTTTTTTCGCCCGCCAGGACTGCCATTAAACACAACGTCAGCTGTCCTTCGAAGTAGGGCCCGGCTGTCAGGCCGGCGTTGTAGAGGATGCCGGTCAGCGTAATGCCGGCCAGTATGCCGCGTTCCTGGTAAAAATAGGTGCTCAGCCGGTCAGGCCGGCGTTCTCTGTTGGATTTGCGAATCATGGATTAATCTCCTGCCGATGCATTCACCCGTTGATTCAGATGTGGGAAACCGGCTTTGCTTTCTGCCTTACAGCGCAGGTAAAGACGGTTTAATAAGGCCGCGAACGCCTCGCTTTCCGCTTCGCTGAATTCTTCCAGCAGCCAGGCGTAAGCTTCAGCTTCGATCGCGGCTTTGGATTGCTTCAGCGCTTCCGCCTTCGCCGTGGCGCTGAGGCGCCGGGCGCGTTTGTCCTCAGGATCCGGAGTTCGGATCAGATACCCTTTCTGTTCCAGGTTCGCCGCCCGCCGGGCGCAGGCTCCTTTATCAATTCCAAGTACGCTGCGGATGCCGGCCTGAGTGATGCCGGGATTTTTCCGGACGACGTGAATGAAATCCAGTTCCGCAGCGCCGATGCCTTCCGCTTTTAACGAACGGGTGGTGAACTTGCTGACCTCGCGGGCAATTTTTGTGATTTGACGAGCTGTTTTATCCATGATGATCCTCCTTTATTGAACCGACTTTATCCTTGAATACGCGGATTGACAGGTGCTGATGATAGATAGAAAGCAATATAGATGATATTACATCTATTTATATGATAGTACATCTAAATTTCACTGTCAATCTGAATTAAACCTTTCATTGTTTGACGCAGGCTTATCATTTTTGTCTCCATTACTGCGCTTTGCGCAGTCACAAATATTGCAGGAAAGCAAGCTAGATCGCTTTACTTTCACACTTTCATCCCAGCGGTAGTCGCGGACTGAAGGAGGAATTTGACCGGGTTTATTTGTGAACCCGGTTTCCGTCATGAATTTGTAAGACTTCGTAAAGTCGTTGTCATTGAGTTCCCATCCGATTTTAGCTAAAATGAACATACAGACAGTTCGAAAATTGAAAAATGTCTGGGGAGCTGCCATGCGGACTACAATTATAAAAGAGAAATAAAAAAATTTAAACTTTTAGCACGTTAAAAGAATCTTATAGAGGGGTAGAAATTTTCTATCGGACGGAAAGGACGATTGGATAGAATGAAAACACAAAGAAGAAGAAAAAAAAGAGGACGCCGGATCAATAAAGGAAATCTGGCGATCCTGATGGTCATCGCGGTTGCCGCTCTGGTTTTGATCGGGGCCGGGGTCGGATGGCTGTTGTCGAACCGGGAACCGGCATTTCTGAAGCCGCAGGTTTCTTCTTCAGAAGAACTGAAGGATAAAAGCAAGGATGTTCAGCTGGCGGTTTATTACCCGCAGAGCACCGACAGCACGTTTCAGGAGGCGCTGGCCCAGAACGCGGAAGTCATTTTCAATGATTTGAAGGCGCAGACTGAGAACTATCAAAAGGAAAAGAAGCCGCTGCTTGTCAAGGCGGATTATCAGATGAATGTGAATCAGGACCGCTATGTTTCACTGGAATACACGATCTCACGCAATGAAAATGAAACCGTACAGGAACAGCGGCAGTCGTATTTATACGATCTGACCGATCACCAGTGGCTCGACGCTTCGTCCTTATTGGATGAGAACGCCCTGAAATGGTTGTCGGCGAATCTGCGCGCTCAGCTGAAGGCGGACGATAACTGGAAGGAAGCGGCGTATACGCTGCCGCTGATTGAAGCGACGGCCTGGGATTCCGGCAACTTCCGGGATTTCACATTAAAAGACGGAATGCTGATCTTTAATTTTCCTGCCGGCAAGCTGGGGGAAAATGCCTACCGCTGGGAGTTTCCGGTTTCCAATTTAGGCGAGCATTTCCTGCTGGACATCGGGCAGGGAGCCTTGCCGGAGAACAATGTCCGGATTGCGCCGCGGGTGATCGATCCCAACAAACCGATGGTCGCGCTGACCTTCGACGACGGGCCGCATCCGACCAACACGCCGCAGCTGATCAATCTTCTGCAGCATTATGATTCGGCGGCTACGTTCTTCATGCAGGGAGTCCGGGTGGAGAAATATCCGGAAACGACGCTGATGGTGATCAACTCCGCCAGCGAAGCGGCATCGCATTCCTACAACCATCCGAAGCTGACGAAGCTGAAGGGCGATAACCTGTTATTTCAGCTCAACCGCACGACGGAACTGGTCCAGGAGCTGACGGGCTGGCAGTACACGATCAAGCATATCCGTCCGCCTTACGGTGCGACCAACGCGACGGTGAAAGAAAATTCAGCTTATCCGTTGATCATGTGGGGCATTGATACGCTCGACTGGAAAACACTCGATCCGGTACAGACGGTGGAGAACACAATGTCCGCGGTGAAAGATGGTTCGATCGTACTGATGCATGATATCCATGCCGAAACGGTGACGGCTGTTGAATCGCTGCTTCCGCAGCTGATCGAAGCGGGTTATCAGCTCGTAACAGTTGATGAACTGCTTCAGGCCAAGGGGGTTGAGGTTTACAACGGTCAGCGTGTCTTCAGCGCTTATGATATTAAGGATTGACAAGTAATTTGAATTTGATTTGAGGATACACGACAACGGGGCGGAACCAACCCGTTGTTGTTTTTTGAAGATCGAGTCTTTCCCTGATGAAAGACTTGCGGTAACCCCGATCTGAAGGCGCTGATCCTACGCGTCTGTGAGTTGATGGGTTAAATTTTCAGGAAGCCGGCACCGAGGTACTCGTCAGAATTGTTGAGACTGATTTCAGTACCGGGGATTCGGAAAGCTATGCTTATTCCGTACTCGCTTATTTTAAAGTGGAGAAGATCCATTATGCCGTTTCGACATCGCTTTGGGGCAGAGAAACGGCCCAGCCGTTCAGCGATAGCGAGAGTACCGCGCTTAAGGAACAGGCGGCCGCTGAAGTCCGGGCGATTGTCCGTCAGATACAAAAAGGGAATTCCACGCATTGAACGGGAATTCCTTTTAAGTTGAGATGAGGATTGAAGCAGGCCGGATGCGGCAAAGCGGAGGGACAAGTTATTCCACAAGGTTGGTTTGCGCAACATTTTTTTCTTGCCTGCATTTTTTTCTGACTTGTATTGCAGATTAAACGTGCAGCTGGGCGAGCGTTTCCGCCAACGGGGCTAAAAGATGCAGATCGGCATTCTTGTCCATCGACGTCGCCGTCTTGTTGATGACGACAAGCTGATCGCCGTAAAAATAGCGCACCATCGAGGCGGCCGGATAGACGGACAGCGAGGTACCGCAGATGATCAGCACATCGGACTGCTGGATCCAGGTTAACGCTTGGTCCATCACGGCTTCGTCAAGCGCTTCCTCATACAGAACGACGTCCGGCTTCATCAGTCCGCCGCAGACCGGACAGCGCGGCAGATCCTCAGTCTTCAGGATAAAGTCCAGACCTTCCTCATGATGACAGTTTATGCAGTAATTCCGCATGATCGAGCCATGCAGCTCCGCGACGTGTTGACTGCCGGCGAGGGTATGCAGATTATCGATGTTCTGCGTCACGACGCCCAGACAACGTCCGGTTTTTTCCAGCTCCGCCATCAAGCGGTGAGCGGCGTTGGGCCGGGCGTTCGGATAAAGCATGCGGCTGCGGTAGAAGCGGTAAAACTCTTTCGGATTCGACTCAAAAAAATGATGGCTGATGATTTCCTCCGGCGGATAATCATACTGCTGCTGATACAATCCGTCAACGCTGCGGAAGTCCGGAATTCCGCTTTCCGTGGACGCACCCGCGCCGGTAAAAAAGACGATGCGCTTCCCTCGATCCAGGATTTCCTGCAGCGCTTGAATCTGTTTTTCCATACTTGTAACTCTCCTTTTCCGATTTTTCCTGTGTTCCAGATTGGTTCAGTTTCTTTTTTGCTTTCTTTAGGATTATCTTTTCATTGGCTGCCGACCGAATTTTATGTTTCCGGTTATCAGGAAGATATTCCGTGAGTCTGCTTCTATTTTATCACGGTTTGACCGCCGCGTTATAATAAAGATAAAGAAGGGATGCTTATGCGCACGTTGGTTTTGATGCGGGCCTTGATGTGGAAAACGCCTGAACCCTACGGCCTTTTCCACGCGCTGATGGCGGGATTGGCCGGGCTGAGCGCACTGGGGGCGTGGCGGTTACGCGGATTGAAAGAAAGCCGCCGGCAAAAGCTGTTGTTTTGCCTTGGCGTTCTGCTAGCAGTCGGCGAAGTTCTCAAGCAGGTGTTCCGCTTTCTGATCGTCGATCAGGGCGTGTATAACTGGTGGTATTTTCCATTTCAGCTTTGCAGCATGCCGATCTACCTCTGTCTGCTTCTGCCCGGGCTAAAAAAAGGCCGGCGGACCGTCGTTACTTTCCTGGCGGATTTTGCGCTGCTGGGCGGGATCGCCGTCTATCTTGATCCTTCGGATATGCTCAGTCCGTCTGTGTTTCTGACGCTGTTCTCGTTTCTTTGGCACGATCTGCTGATTATCATCGGCATCCTGTGCGGAACCAGTGATGCGATGCAGGAGGATTTTCGGGGAGCGCTGAAAATGCTTGGACTCTTCGGATTGCTTGCGGGGATCGCGGAAATGCTGAACGTCACGCTTTCCCGATATGGTGAATTGTCGATGTTTTACCTGTCGCCCAAGCTTGCCAACACGCAGCTGGGCTTTCGTGAAATCGCCCGGCTCTGGGGTATTCCGGCAGGGAATTTCTGTTATTTTCTGGCGATGATCGCCGGCGGGCTGCTTATTCACACGCTGTGGCGGCGAATCCGGCAAAAAGACAGGTCAACCCGGGAACAGGATGTTTGAGTTTTAAGGGAAAACACGATACAATAAGCGCGGTGAAGAAAATGAATTTTCAGGAAGAATTATGTGCATGGTATAAGATCCACCATCGTGACCTGCCGTTCCGCCAAAGCCGGGATCCTTATGCGATCTGGGTCAGCGAGATTATGGCGCAGCAGACGCGGATCGATTCCATGCTTCCGTATTACAAGCGCTGGATGGAGCGCTGGCCGACGGTCGAAGCGTTAGCGGAAGCGCCGATTGAAGACGTCCTGCATGTTTGGCAGGGATTGGGCTATTACAACCGGGCGCGGAAGCTGCATGCCGGTGCGAAAGTCGTAGTTGAACGTTACGGCGGCCTCTTGCCGGCGGATGTTGAACAGCTGCGGACGATTCCCGGGATCGGCTTTTACACCGCCGGGGCGATCGGCAGTATCGCTTATGGTCTGCGGGCTCCGGCTGTCGACGGCAACGTCCTGCGGGTGACGACGCGCGTGCTCCAATATGGCGAGGATATCACGAAGAAGACGACGGCCGATTATGTCTGGCGGCAGGTCTACGATTGGATGGAGGGCAGTGATCCGGCGGTGTTTACCCAGGCGATGATGGAGATCGGAGCGCTGGTCTGCACGCCGAAAAATCCCCAGTGCCTGCTTTGTCCGCTAGCGCCGTTCTGCGGTGCAGGCCAGGATGGCAGCTGGAGTCAATATCCCGTTAAAAAGAAAGCCAAACCGCCGCTGGAGCTGCAGCTGTATACCTATTGGATTGAGAATGACCGCCGCCAGATCCTGCTGAGCGACGATTGGTCGGACGGGCTGATGGAAGGTCTGTACCGTCTGCCGCAGGCCGCAGCGCCGCTGGAACAAACGGATCAGCTTGATTATGCGGGACAGCGCAAGCATGTGTTCTCCCATCGTGTATGGAAAATGGAATGCTACCGCGGACAATGGGATGATCAGGTCCAGGAAACGCTGCCGGAGCATTGCTTCTGGATCGCCAAGGATCAGCTGGATACGCTTCCGATCGTCGGCGCGCACCGCAAGTGGCTTGACGAAGGCTTGGCAGACGATGATGAAGCATCCCCGGACAACCCGGAATCTGTTCAGATGAGCGAAACGTCGCTGACGGACCCGGCGGAGATCGGGATTGAAGCTTGTCAGGATTTCGATGCATCCATAATGGAAAAGAAGAAAAACAAAAAGAAAGGGTAAATGGAGAAGAAGATGAATGAACGTGTAGAACGGCTTCAAAAGAAAATGCAGGAGGAAGGTCTGGGAGCCTGTGTCATTTCTGATCACAGCGCTGTGGAATATTTTATCGGACGTCATTTTTCCTGCGGTGAGCGGCTGATCGCTCTGATCGTAACGACGGAGGGCTTACCCAAGCTGGTGCTCAACGAGTTGTTTCCCTTAGCGCCGCAAACGGATTTTGAGCTTGTCCGCTACAACGATACCGAGGACGGTGTCCAGATCGTTTCCCGGTTCTTAAATGGTAAGATTGGGATCGACAAGTTCTGGTCCGCGGGCTTTCTGATCCGCTTGATGGCGCTGCGCCCGGATTTGGAAATGGTGGACGGCAATCTCGTCGACCGCATCCGCAGCGTCAAGGATCCTGTGGAACAGGCCAGGATGCGTCAGGCGTCGCTGAACAATGATCAGGTTATGGCGCGGGTGCGCGAGCTGATCCAGACAGGCAAGAGTGAAAAACAGCTGGAACAGGAAATCAACGCGGCGTTCCGGGAGCTGGCGGACAGCGATCCGTCGTTTGAAACGATCGTCGCATTCGCGGAAAACTGCGCTGATCCTCACGCCGTACCGTCGGATAAGATTTTAGAAGAAGGCATGTCGGTGATCGTTGACATGGGCTGTAAATTTGAAGGCTATTGTTCAGACATGACGCGCACGTACTTCATCGGCAAGAACACGATGGAAGACGTTTACGATACCGTCCTGCGGGCGAATCTGGCGGGGATTGCGGCGGTGAAGCCGGGCGTGCGGTTCTGCGATATCGACCGGGCCTGCCGCCAAGTGATTGAGGAAGCAGGCTATGGTTCGTATTTTATCCATCGCACCGGGCATGGAATCGGCTTAAGCGTGCATGAACCATTCGACGTCAGCGCGGTCGATGAAATCGTCGTTGAGGAAGGCATGTGCTTCTCGATCGAACCGGGGATCTATCTGCCGGGCGTCGGCGGGGTGAGGATTGAAGATCTGGTGCTGGTGACGAAGGACGGCTGCGAGGTACTCAACCATGATCCAAAGGATCAGCCGGTGTTATGAGTTTTGGCTTCTATGCGTTCTGGTTTGTGAACCTGGCGGAAATCGTGTTGTGTTTGTGGGATAAATTCTGCGCCCGCACCCACCGCTGGCGGATTCCGGAAAGGGTGTTTTTTACGCTCGCTTTTCTGGGCGGCACACTGGGGTTGGGCGCAGGGATGTTGATCGCCCATCACAAGGTCTCCAAGCCTTCGTTTGTCCGGATTGCGGTTTTGGCCGGAATTGAGAATTTAATCGCCGCTGCCGTGATTCTGGCAAACCTCAAATAATTTTGAGATTGTATTTCTAATTGCTGGAAAATTTGTTACACTGTTGATAATGTGAGGTAGCAGGTCTATGAACATGAAGTGGAAAATTACAATGATGGGGTCTTTTACCCTCCGGGTGCGGGGGAAGGAAATCAATTTAGGCGCTTCCATGGGAAAGCAGATTGCTTCCATATTTGCCTATCTGATTCTTCATCGCGATCGGGCGGTTGCCAAGGAACAATTAATTGAAATCTTCTGGCCGGACAGCCGGAATCCGCTGAACGCGCTGAAGTTCGCCATTTTCCGACTGCGCAAAGCGCTGGAAGAACTGCCGGGTGCGGGCGGTCCGGATTGGATTCAGACGGTCCGGGGCGGCTACCGGTTAAATCCGGCGGCGGATTTCGAACTGGATATCGCTCAGCTGGATAAAATTGTGCTGCGGGCTGACGGCGGCGATGCCAAAGTGTTGGCCGCCTTGATCCAGGGTGAATTTTTAGCGGATCTGGAAGATTCCTGGATTGCGGAAGAACGCGAACGCCAATGGCAGAAAATCTTGAATACCACCGATAAAATTGCGGAGGAACTGGAACAGAACGAACTTTATCCGCAAGCACTGAATCTTTATAAAACCTTATTAGCGGTTGAACCGTTTAATGATCAGGTGAATTACCTGATGCTGCGGGTGATGATCCGGCAGCGTCAGTACAATGAAGCGATTCATTATTATGAACAGGTCGCGGCAGCATTCCAGAAGGAATACGGCATTGAATTTCTGGGTAAATCGCAGGCGCTGATCTATTTTATCAGCGTCGAAAATGGCGAGACCATGACACTGGATGAACTGGTGTCTTCGCTGAATGAGGAAATCAGCGAGCCGCTGGCGTTCTTCTGCGACCGGCCGGTTTTCCAGAAGTTGTATCAGGCGCGGGTGCGGGAAATTCAAAGGTCGCGGGACAGTTTCTATATGATGATGCTGGAACTGGAGTCGCAGGAAGGCTCACAGCCGGAAAATGATCAGCTGGAATATCTAAGCCGGGTGTTGGAAAGCGAACTGCGCAGCAGTGATATTTTCTGCCGGATCTCTAAAAGCCAGTATGCGGTGATGATGAATCTGCGGCGGAAGGAAGACGGCGATATCGCGGCGCAGCGAATCCGCACGCGTTTCCATAAGCGCTACCCGTCCGATCAGGCGAAGCTGGGTTACCATGTCTGTGAAATCCAACCGATGCCAATGCCGGCCGCGGCTTGATTTAAGGGCGATTCCCTGGATTTATCTTATTAAAGCCGAAGCGTATTTATACAATAGGAACTAACAGCCGGTGCTGCCTTCAGGGGTGAAACCGGTTTTTTGTTTCTCTTTTTTCATAAATAAAAAAAATCCCTTGTTACAGGCAAGGGTACTTACTCGAAATTGGGCGAAGAAAAAAAGGTCAGGCAGGATGAAGCTTCATTTAACGCTTTATCCTGCCTGCTTCTTTGTATGGATATTTTATGTCTGCCCGAAACCGAGTAAGAACCACAGGCAAAGCCGGGAATCTTCTGGTATTAAACATCCAGCGCCAATTCCATTCCGGTTTGTCCATGGTAAGTTGAGCGCCGGGAAAGATATGACGGGAAGAACTAATTATTGTGAGAACTGACGCTTTAACAACGCTTCCTTCAGCGGTTTCATGAAGGTTCTGCCAATCGGAATGTGCTTGTTATTGGAGAGCAGAATTTCATTGCCGCAGATCTGCTCGATGTGACGGAAGGCGACGATGTAGGAACGATGACACTGGAAGAATTCATCCGGAGGCAGCTGCGCGAGCGCTTCCTGCAGCTTTGCGTACATTTCATAGTGGTCATGCGTGGTCGTGACGATAATCTTGCGGAGTTCCTTTTCAATGCAGAGGATCGAATGAATTGGAATCGGAATGACCTGGCTGCGGCTGTGAAGCATGAAGCTGACTCCGGTCTGAGCTTGGCCCAGCTTCGCCAGCGCCCGATCCAGGGCATCCGGAAGCCGCTGCGCCATTTGCGATTTCAGAACGAAATACAGATGCTCAGTTTCATAAACATCTGAAAAATACTCCAGATAACTGGAAATAAAAATGATCTGCGCTGAGGGCTGGATCAGATTGATTTGCTTGGCAGCGTCGATGCCGGTAATTTCCGGCATTCGAATATCCAGAATATAAAGCTGGATATCGTAAGTTTCGATCTCTTTTAACAGCTGCGCGCCGCTGGCCCAGGTGTGAATCTCAGCTTCAATTTCCCGCATCCCGCACAAACGCTGAATTTCCTGTGAAATCATTCGCAGATGGAGCGGATTATCGTCGCACAAACCGATACAGAGCTTCATACATGTCTCTCCTTTGAGTGTGCATTTATTATATCATTTTCCCGCGGCTGTCAACATTGAATATTCTGACAATTCCTAAAATAATGGGATTCTTTGCTCGGAAAGTCCCTGTTGCGAATGTTTGTAAAAACTGGAAACGGGATATGAAATGCGGTTGCCGTGTCCGCATCCAGTTCAGCCTGCGGATTCTTCGTCAAGCGAACGCAGCGCCGCTTCGGCAGCTTCGCGCATCTGGTCTTTCAAGGACTGCGGCTGCAGAATCCGGACCTTCTGACCAAACTGAAACAACCAGCCTAAAAACGGAGGAGCTGCGCTCAGCGTCAGATTCACATCAAAATCTTGATCAGTAATGCGCGTGATCATGACGTCCTGACCGAACCGATCAAAAACTGTGTTCGCCAGGGATAGATCAAAGCGCAGCGTCATGTTGACCGGTTCGCTGGCGTACATCCCGAAGCTGCGGGCAGCGTATTCCTTCAAATCAAAGGGAATCCGGGGCAGCGGTTCGCTTTGAAGCTGGATCTGTTCCATTTTATCCAGCCGGTAATGCGAGAAGCCCTGATGATGAAATGAGTAACAAACGCAGTAATAGCGCTGATTCTCCCGGATCAGCGCGTAAGGAAACAGCTGATAGGTTTGGGATTGGCGGCGGTAGCGCTTTTGTTTATGCACTGTAATATCAAAATAACGGAATTGAATTTCGACATTTTCCCGCAGGGCTTTCAGAATCTGGTCGATGTTCGCAAGGACGTCGGCGCCGGATTCACGGTATTCAGGAAGCAGCGGTGATAACTGCGGCTGTTGATAACGCGAGCATTCCTCTAAAAGAAGCGCGTTGAACTGCCGGGCCTGATCAGCCGAAAGAATGGTCAGCGAACCGACAGCGTCGCTGAGCAGCTTCAGCTGGGCAAGCGTGTAACGGCGTTTCAGCCAGTAGCCCTGATTTTTCTGATAGCGGATGTCCCAGCCGGCCTGGCGCAGAATGTCGATATCGGAATACACGGATTTGCGTTCAGCGCTCATGCCTTTCTGACTGAGCCGGGCGATGATTTCACTGCATTTAAGCGGATGCTCGTTGTCCGCTTCCTGCTGAAGCAAACGCAGAATTTCCAGCAGCTTTTGTTTCTGCATACGCTGATTAGCCACGGTAATCTCCCTTATTTCAAATTCTAAAAAATATTGTATCACTGTCCGATTAATCGGACAATGAAAAATCGCGGATGTGATATCATTAGGACACGTTAAGGGAGGAATGCCGGATGGAATTCAAAGATAAAGGAATGTTGGCGGCTGGCGGGCAGCTGGCGGGAATGGGATATCTGATTTCAGGATATGACAACGCGGGGGTGTTTCTGCTTGGGGTAACGGTCATCGCGCTGGCTTTGTTTCAATCGGACAACCGCCGCCGCTGGCCATGGAAAATTGCGCTGCTGACCGGACTGGCCGGCGGGTTAATTCTGAGCTTACAGCCGATAGCCGGCGATTTGGGATGGCAGGCGGCCACGGGATTGAACGCCGTGATCGCGATGCTGGGTTACCGCTGGGTTGCTTCGATGAACAAAAGCGAACGCCGGCTAATCCGGTGGTCGCTGGATTGGCTGATCGCGCTGACCGTGTTGTTCTGCGGTTTGCTTCTTTTGATGCCTTCGTCACTGCGCGTCTACGTCATGGAACCGCTGTACGCGGATGCCGGCTCAGCCTGGCCGCTTCCTTTGCTTCCGCTGCTTGTGTTTATGCCTTATTTTCCGGTTCGTCTGCGCTTGATGCGGCTGCGGGCTGCCGGGAAAGCGAAGGTTTGGATTTTGAATGAAAATAGACTGGGCTAACCCGAACCTTTTGTGGTAAACTAATCACTCAAGGGAGTGAGTTCGATGACGGAATTTCTGATTAAAAAATTTGTTAACAATTACGCCCAGACCGAAGATGCGAAGGTCCGGGAAAATTACGGCTTGCTGAGCAGCCTGACCGGAATTGCCTGCAATGTGCTGTTGTTCGCGGTGAAGCTGGTAATGGGGACGATCGCCCATTCCATCTCGATCACGTCGGACGCGTTTAATAACTTGTCGGACAGCGCCAGCTGTGTCGTGACGCTGCTGGGGTACAAGCTGGCGGCGAAACCGGCGGATAAAGATCATCCGTTCGGACATGGCCGGATTGAATATCTGACGTCGCTGGTGCTGGCGTCGGTCATTCTGATCGTCGGCTTCGAGCTGTTGAAAAGCTCGGCGATGAAGGTGATTCACCCGGAAACGGTCCGGTTCAGCTGGATTGTGCTGATCTCGCTGCTGGCATCGATCGGCGTGAAATTCTGGATGTGCGGTTTTAACCGGAAGCTGGGCCGGCGGATTGATTCGTCGGTGATGCTGGCAACGGCGCAGGACAGCCTGAATGATGTAGTAGCCACAACGGCGACGGTCGTTTCTCTGGTGCTCTCGGCGTTTGTCAGCTGGCCGGTGGATGGAATTATGGGCGTGATCGTTTCGATCTTCGTCCTGTTTTCCGGGTATGGAATTATTAAAGATACGATCAGCGAACTGCTGGGCCAGCCTGCGGATAAAGAACTGGTCAGTAAGATTTCGGATATCATGCTGAGCCGGCCGGAAATCCTAGGACTGCACGATCTGATTATTCACAGCTACGGCCCGGGGAATCTGATCGGCAGCGCCCACGCCGAGGTCAGCGCGCACGATGATCTGCTTCAAATCCACGATACGATCGACGAGGTGGAGAAGGAAATTTACGAGCGGCTGCACGTCATGTTTACGATTCACATGGATCCGATTGAAACGGATAATCAGGAAATTGAAGAAGCGCGGAAGATGATGAAGAACATTCTGGCGCAGATTGACGAACAATTAAGCTTCCATGATTTCCGCATGGTCAGCGGTCCGACGCATACCAATCTGATTTTTGATATTGTCGTTCCATTTGAATGTAAACTGAGCTTTGACGATATTCGCAAACAAATCAACGATCATCTGAACCAACAGAAGAAAAAGTGGTACACGGTCATCACGTTCGACCGGGATTACACCGCTGAATAATTGATGGAATCAGGACCGGCGAAGCTTGCGAAAAGTGCGGATAAACCAGAGCATGAACCGTTCAGAAGAATCGAGATCGCCGATCGCTACAATAACGGCAGGGAACCGCTTAGGTGCGTTCACCTGTTTTTTTTCATGAGAACCGGGGCAGAGGAAAATATAAAAAGACCGGAATTTTCTGACCGGTCTTCAAGCGAGATTCACTTTTCGATAAATGCGGTTTGAATTGAAGCGCGGATTACGCTGTCTTTGAGACGCCGTCATTATTTTCGCCGGAGACCAGATCGCTTTTTAAACGCTGCCCTACCTCATTCAGCTGTTTTTCAACGAGAACCGGTTCGGTCAGGCAATCGTGAAGCGCCTGGCTTTCCGCCTGAATTCGTTGATAGCTGTCAAGGATTTCCCGGCAGTTTTGTTCGTTAATGTCTGCCAGTCCCTGCGGATCGCTCAGTACGGCGTCCACGACCTGCGCGTCCAGCTGTCCGGCATCCCGCATCTCAGCCAGGATCCGGCACGAGCGTTCCAGCGTATAGGCCTGCTTATAACTTCGTTCGCCGGTTAAGGCGCTGAAGATATCGGCGACCGCCAGAATCCGCTGGGGCAGCGTCAGCTGACTGGCGCTCAATCCGTCCGGATAGCCGGTGCCATTCAGCTTTTCGTGATGACGCAGCGCCAGATCACGGATTTCCTCGCTGACCCAGCCATTAAGAATGACAGCGGTTTTTTCAACATGCGTTTTCATGACTGCCATGTCTTCCAGGGTTAAGCGTCCGGGATTTTCTAAAATCTCCAGGGGAATGCCGATTTTCCCTAAGTCATGGAACATTCCCGCGATTCCGAGCGCTTGTTGATCATGCTCAGAAACGCCGCAGCGCTGTCCCAGCTGTACCGCCGTCGAAGCGGTGATCATCGTGTGCGTGACCGTGTGACGGGAACGGAAGTCGATGATGACGATTAACATGGTCAGCAGCGTTTCAATCTGACGCGGTTGAAAAGGGGCCAGCCGTTCCCGGTCGAACAGGAAATTGGCCGGCGCCGGAACTGCCGGCTTCAGCGGAGCCCGTTCAGCCAAAGCAAGTAGCTCCGGGTCATAGCCACCATAATATTCCGGCCGGCGCAAACGTTCCAGAAACTGGGCGATTGTTCCCTGACAATAAGTGAGGAAAATGTCCAGCCGGTCGCAGAAGTGAATCAGATTGGCTGCCCGGGCAATTGTTTGATCCACGCCGGCTGCGGTCAGCGCCGCCCATCGGCTGTGATGAAACATAACCGCCTCGGCCAGATCGGGAAAAGGGGAATAATGGTAAAGGAAAAGCATCCCGTAAATCGAATGATCCCAGCATGTTTCGGTTTCAAACTGAATCATCCGGCCGATCTCTTCCGTTTTGTACGCTCCGATATCATGGAGAAATACAAGACAGTCCAGATCCCGCCGCTTTTCAGCATCGATGCCGGCAGCCGCTAACAGTTGATCGGCATAACAAGCTGTGCGCAATTCATGACCGATTAAACGCGGATCGATCATATCAAAGCAATTCTCAAGCAAGCCTAAAATTTGCCGGGCGCTGATCTCGGTCAATCGATTCATGTTCTGTTTTCCTTCTTTCCTTCATCGCGTAAAGATTGAATTCAAATAATTTTAATTATAGCATTAAATTAAGCCAAAAGAAAAGGAAGAACCCGGCGCGGCTCCATGAAGGTCGTTCCCCATTCTTCCTTTTTCTGTTTTCTTTTTGATTTATTCCTGATTGGCGCGGATCATCAGATCGCAGACCTGATTGGCGTAAGCGATCGGATCGTCGATCTTGTAGCCTTCGATCAGCATCGCCTGCGTATAAAGCAGATCCGTGTATTCATCCATCAATTCCGGGTGTTTGTCATAGATCTTCTGCAATGTCGTGAAAATGTCATGATCCGGATTGATTTCCAGGATCTTGCCGGCCTTGACTTCATTCTGGTTCGGCATCTGATTCAGAACCTTTTCCATTTCCATCGACAGACCTTCGTCGGAAACCAGGCAGACCGGATGGGATTTCAGACGGGAGGACAGACGGACTTCTTTAACTTTATCGCCCAGCGCATCCTTCATCTTGTCCAACATCGACTTGTTTTCCTGCGTCTTTTCTTCCTTGGCCTTCTTTTCTTCCTCATCGTCCAGATCCAGGTCGCCCTGGTTGATCGATTTGAATTTCTTTTCCTTGTATTCCATCATGATGTTGGCGGCAAATTCGTCGACATCGTCTGTGAAATACAGGACTTCATAGCCTTTGTCCTGGAGCTTTTCCATCTGCGGCAGCTTTTTGATCAGTTCAATGCTCTCGCCGCTGGCGAAGTAGATCTGATCCTGGCCTTCCTTCATCCGGGAAACATATTCGTCCAGCGTCGTGTACTCGTCGTTGTTCGTGGATTTGAATAACAACAGATCCTGCAGCTGATCCTTGTGCATGCCATAGTCCTGGTACACGCCAAATTTCAGCGACAGACCGAAGTTCTTGAAGAATTCTTCATACTTCTCGCGGTCGTTTTTCAGCATGTCTTCCAAGGTGTTCTTGATCTTCTTCTCAATGCTCTTGGCCAGTGTTTTCATCTGCCGGTCCTGCTGGAGGATTTCACGCGAAATGTTCAGGTTCAGATCGTCGCTGTCAACCAGGCCGCGCACGAAGCGGAAGTAATCCGGCACCAGATCCTTGGCCTTGTCCATGATGAACACGCCCTTGCAGTAGAGCTGTAAGCCCGGTTCATAATCAGCGCTGTAGAAGTTATACGGCGTTTTCGCCGGAATGAACAACAGCGCGTTGTAAGAGGTCGTGCCCTCAACGGAATAATGCATCACCTTGGCCGGGTTTTCCCAGTCCATGAATTTGTTCTTGTAGAACTCGTTGTATTCTTCCTCTTTGATTTCCGATTTGTTGCGCTTCCATAACGGAACCATGGAGTTCAGCGTCTGGATTTCCTTGACGGTTTCCGGTTCATCCTTGCCTTCAACGGTCTTGGTCGTTTCAACTTCCATTTCAATCGGCCAGCGGACATAATCGGAATACTTGCGGATCAGATTTTTGATCGTGTATTCATCGAGATATTCGTCAACCTTGTCGTCTTCACTTTCCGGCTTCAGTTCGAGAATGATTTTCGTACCGACGTCTTCCTTCATGATCGGTGCGATGGTGTAGCCATCCTCGCCGTTGGAGATCCAGGAATAAGCCTGTTCGCTCTGGGCGCTGCGGGTTTCAACGATGATCCGCTGGGCGACCATGAACGCCGAATAGAAGCCGACGCCGAACTGACCGATAATATCGACGTCGCTGGTGCCTTCCTCCAGCTTCTGTTTGAATTCCAGCGAACCGCTGTGAGCGATCGTACCGAGGTTGCTTTCCAGTTCCTCCTGAGTCATGCCGATGCCGCTGTCAGTCAGCGTGATCGTACGGTTTTCCTTATCCAGGTCAATCCGGATTTTCAATTCGTTCTTATCGACGCGCTGATTTTCATCCGTCAGCGACAGATAATACCGCTTGTCCAGGGCGTCCGACGCGTTGGAGATCAGCTCCCGCAGAAAGATTTCCTTGTTGGTATAGATAGAATGAATCATCAGATCCAAAAGACGCTTGGATTCAGCTTTAAACTGTTTTTTAGCCATAATGATTTCCTCCTTTTAGCACTCTTGATAAGTGACTGCTAAGATAATATAACACTTTTCCCCTGTCCTGACAAGACCGCCGCGCACTTTTCCACAAATTTAAGTGAAGCTTGCCGTTACCCGGCTCCGAAGTAAAAAGAAAAAGGATGCTGAACATCCTTAAAGGGAATGAAAATCAGTGAATTTCCGGCCTCGCTGCCGCGGCCAACGGATACGCCCCGGCCTGTTCGAGGTGGATGATACACCGCTGATCGCAAGGTTTCTGAGTATACGGACAGCGTAATGAGGCATGGCTGCAGCAGAGATAAAGCAGAGCTTCCAGCCGGGGAGATCGGTATTGGCAGCCCTCAGCATCTGGCTCAGTTTAACTTGAAATGGATTTCCCATAGGCACCTCCTCGTTTCGCCTTATTATATCTCGAACAGAGAGAAAAATAAAGATTATCCATTACCGAGAAATGGCAAATTTTTACGTTGTTTTACGATATGATTCATATACGAAATAAGGAAGGGAGGAGCGGGATGAAAGCGAAACTCTCGTTAGGCGAAAATCTGCGTCTGCTGCGGGAAGAACGCGGAATCAGCCAGGAAGCTTTAGGGCAGGACTTAAGCCTGAGCGACGGGGCGATTTCACGGTATGAGAACAATGCCGCGGAGCCGGATATCAATACCCTGTTCGGGATGGCGGAAATTTTCGGCGTCGATTTTAATTATCTGTTGGATTATCATGGGCATGTGCGGAAAAGCCAGGACATCGTGCTGCAGAATAAAGACGTCGAGCTGCTGACCTGCTTTCATCAATGCTCATCAGGACATCAGCGTGTGATCCGGATGCTGGCAAAAGAGCTGGCGCGGCAGGATCGGCTGTGGCCGAAGCTGACTGAATTGACTTCGTTGGAAACGGCAGGACTGGTCAATGAGGAAAAAGAAGCCTGGGTTGAACCTGTCCCGGAAGTGGAAGTGAAAAAACATCCGGAGCCTTCCCGAAAAAAGAAAAAAACCGATTCCTGACCTTGCTTAACGCAGGGGTAAAGAATCGGTTTTGTTTAAGAGAGCTTAGCATCGGGCGGTGTCCGTTTCAAACTAGGCTGGATTTATCCGCAGATTCCGACGGCAGCCGTCAGCTCGCGGACTTTCTGTTCGCTGACAATGTCGTAATCCAGCTCATGCGGCGCCGGCGCAAAGGCGTAAGTGACATGATGGCCGATGGTTGTCGGATCAGTCAGCCAATCTTTGCAGGAGGAGTGAAGCTGATGAACGCCGGTTTGTTCTAACAAAAGCCGGGCATTGGAGGCATAGACACCGCTGCCCGCCAGAATTTCAATGTGTCCGCCGTATTTTCGCTGCAGGCGCGCCAGCGTTTCGATGCCGTGTTCCGCTTTGGCTTCCCCGCCGCTGGTCAGAACACGGTCTGCCTTCCAGTCGATCAGCTGGCTGATCGCCGTATCGAAATCGGCGGCGCAGTCAAACGCGCGGTGGAAAACAAATTCCCGGCCGTAGCGATGAGCAAGCTCAATCATGGCCCGGGTCTGCGCGGCATTGAGGGTATGATCGGCATGGAGCGCACCGAATGCCAGCCCGTCTGCCCCATGCTTCAGCAGCAGTTCCGCATCGGCAAATAAAATTTCAAATTCCGCGTCGGTCGTACAGAAGCCCGCGCCCCGGCTGCGAACCATGGTGATGATCGGCAGCGTCACGGTCTTTTTCGCCTCGATCAGATTCGCCAGCGTCGGTGTCAGACCGCCTAACGCCAGGGCGGAGTTCAGTTCGATCCGATCCGCGCCCCCACGCTGCGCCGCCTGGCAATCCTGCGCGCTTCCGCAGCAAATTTCAATTTTCGGTTTCATGCATTCATTCTCCTTTTTATTCTTGTTATCCTCATTGTATCGGGATGAAGCGGCGAATGCAAGCGATCCGTTCGTTCCTAAAGCCAGGGGCTGTCAGAGCTGGGAGCTATCAGGCTGAAGCCGTCAGGTCCGGGGATTTTTATCAAAGCGCCGGGATTCAGGCGTCTGCCTTCCTTTTGATCGCTGAGTGCAAGCGTTAGAAAGCGAGATCGTTTTAATGCAGGGGGTGAAAAGTAAAAAAGCAGAATCATCGACGCTCACCTGGACGCAGGATTGAGGTTTGCGAGATTCTGCCTGATTTGAAACGATTTGTAAAACAAAACGGACCCGTGAGGGGTCCGTCTTTCGTCATTTTTGCCTGTGCAATCGGAAACGAACGGTTACTGAGCGTCCGGCGTCAGCGTGACGATGAACATATCGCCGGTTTCATCATTGTCGAATTCTTCCAGGTAGATCAACAGGAACTCCGGTTCTTCAGCCGGAACTTCAAAGACAAGCTTATACGTTGCGGACTTGCCTTTTGCCAGTTCGAATTCTTCCGGCATGACCGACTTATCATCGAGATTGACTAACGGATAAAACAACTCTTCAGTCGATTCCCAGGTCAGCACGAAATCCTGATCAAACATCGGCAGCGCTTCGCCGAAGGTATTGACTTCTTTGACGGTTACGCATAACAAGCGCATCCCTTCTTTTGCGGTATATCCGCCGAAGCTGTCGGTCAGCTTAACGTCTTCAACGATGAAATCAAAGAATTCGTTGCGCATCGTATCACCCTGTTTGCCATAGTAGAGACCGTCTTCATCTTCGGAGTGCCGGGCGATGACGTTGCCGGTTTCCTTGTTCGTATTCCCGGAACAGCCGGTTGTGAGAAGCAAGGCGATCGTGAGTAAAGCAGCAGCAAGTTTTTTCATAGTTTTCCTCCTTAGCCCCAGATGTAGAATTTCCCTGATTTTAATCTGGAGCTTTGCGTTTCTTATTCTACCTGATTTGGTTCAATTTGGGAACTAAAGATTTCCTAAATAAGGAAGGCTGCTCAATCAGGAGAACTAAAGATAAAGGAAACACCCCGCCAGCGCGCTGAGGATCAGAAGCGGCACCGGCCCCAGTTTTCCTTTGACGATTGCCGCCAACGACAGCGCGAACAGAATCAATGCCGTGCCGTTGAATTGCAGCGGCTGTTTCCAGGAGGAAACACCGAATAGGGCGATCAAGACAATCGTTGCGGCGGAAGCCGCGATCAAACCGACGGAAGCGGATTTCAACGTTTCCAACAGATGCAGAACGGCTTTCTGATCGCCGTTGCGGCGGAAGAAGCGCTGCAGCCCCAGGCTGATCAGAATTCCGCACAATACGCAGCCTCCGGTCGCCGCGATCGCCCCGGCCATTCCCGCTAACCGCATCCCGACAAACGTCGAGGTGTTGACTGCCAGCGGACCCGGCGTCATCTGCGACAGCGTGATAATATCGGTGAATTCCTGCAGCGTCAGCCACGGATGGACAACGACCGCCTGCTGCTGGATCAAGGGCAGCGTCGCGTAGCCGCCGCCGATGCTGAATAAACCGATCTTCAAAAATGTAAAAAACAATTCCAGAATCAGATTCATGCCCAGGCCCTCCGATAATCAAGGAAGCTCAGGACTAACGACAATCCTGCCCAAAACAAAAGCAGCGTCATCGCCGGAATTTCCAGGATAAAACCGCAGAAGAAAGTGACGGGTAAAATCAAGCTGTGAAGCGTTTGCTTCTGCTTCAAGATCGCAGCGCTCATCTCATAAACCAGCTGAACGATCAACGCCGCTACCCCGGCTTCCATACCTTTCAGGCAGGCATTGATGACCGGCTGAGTGCGGAAAGCATCATAACAGGAAGAAATCAGAGCCAGGATGATAAATGAAGGCAGCACTGCGCCGACGGCGCTGATCAAAGCGCCGGCTAAGCCTAAAGTCCGCCGTCCGGCCAGAACCGATAGATTCACCGCGATCGCGCCGGGCGAAGACTGGGCGATTGCCGCCATTTCCAGCAGCTCAGATTCCGTGAAAAGCTGTTTCTGCTGGACAAAAATTTTGCGGATCATCGGAATAACGATGTATCCGCCTCCAAACGTAAACGTACTGATATACAAATTAACACCGAAAAGCCAGATTCCGGTTTTCCATGATTTCATTGACTTTCCCCCTTCCCGTCTATTATCCATAAAATAAAGGCAGAAGTAAAATTGCAAAAATCTATGTTTTCCATTACTATTTAGTTATGGATAAAGGACAGCGGCGAATCGGAAGAGACTCGCTGCGAAGGGAGGGATCCGGATGACAATCCGACAGTGGAAAGTATTTCGGGCTGTGGTGGAGCAGGGGAGTCTTACCCGGGCGGCGCAGGTCTTATACATGAGCCAGCCGGCGGTCTCGCATGTCGTAACAGAATTGGAGCAGCAGCTGGGCTACACGCTCTTAGACCGGATCGGCCGGCACTGCGCCGTGAACGAACGCGGTCTGCAGCTGTATCATAAGCTGGTTCCGATCCTGGAAGCGATTGAAGATCTGGAACGAAATACGGCGGATTTTGAAAAACAGGCGCCGCTGCGGATCGGCTCGAGCATCACGATCGCAAACATGTGGCTGCCGTCCCTGGTCGCGCGGTTCCACAGTCTGTACCCGAAGACGCCGGTGCGGGTTCAGGTCGACCGGGCCAAGGAAATTGTCAGAAAAGTATTGGTGAACGAGGTGGATCTGGGCTTTACCGAAGGCGTGTGCGAGGAGGAAAGTCTTGTGAAGCTGCCGTTTTCCCGCTATCGGCTGACGTTTGTCTGCCGCCCGGATTGGCTGGCGGCTAAGCACAAAATATTGAAGCTCGATCAGCTGACGGAGCAGGCCTGGTTATTGCGTGAGCAGGGCAGCGCTATTCGCGACAGTCTGGACAGCGCGCTGCGGCTGCGTCAGATCCAGGTCAAGCCGGCCTGGGAGAGCGTCAATTCCCAGGTGTTAAAACAAGCGGCGCTGGCCGGCTTGGGGATCGCGTTACTACCCGAGCAGATGGTTCGTCCGCAGCTGGCGTCCGGAGCGTTGACGGAAGTGAAGATCGAAGGAATCGAACTGGAAAATCAGAACTGGATGATCTACCATCGCGATAAATTTGAATCGGAAGCGATCCGCGGCTGGAAACATTTAATTGAACAGACGGAAAAGGAGAACGGCGATGAATGAAGAGTTTGAAGCGCTGGTGCTGGCGGTGATCAGCGAGATTCCCTGCGGTCAGGTCGCCAGCTACGGCCAGATCGCAGAACTGGCGGGCTATCCCCGCCATGGCCGGCATGTCGGGAAAGCCTGTTCGCATTCTGAATTCTATGGCGATTATCCGTGCCACCGCGTGGTCAACAGCCAGGGCCGCACAGCGCCGGGGTGGGATGAACAACGATCTCTGCTGGAAGCGGAAGGCGTTGAATTCAAGTCCAATGGCTGCGTGGATATGGCAAAATATCAATGGCGACTCCGGTAAAGGAGGGGAAGGAAGAAAATGACGATAAAAAATGAAGGTTTGCGTGCCTATCCGAAGTTCTCGCTGTGCGGTCTGGCCTGCGGCTGCTGCACGCTGTATCTGGGCGGTCATTGTCCCGGCTGCGGAGCGCCGGACAGACCCCGCTGCAGACTTTTGAAATGCGCCGCAGAACAGGGCGGGATTGAATATTGCAGCCAATGTGAACACTATCCCTGTAAGCGGATGGCCGTTACCGAGGACACTGTTTCGTTTGTGACCTGCCGTCACCGGCTGAAGGATCTGGATCAGCTGAAAAGGATCGGGCCTGCCGCCTTTGAAGCACAAATGGAACAGAAACTGGCGATCCTGGCGGAATTGCTGGAAGATTATAACGAAGGCCGCCGCAAAAGCTTTTATTGTCTGGCTGTGACATTGCTTCCTTTGGCGGAGCTGGAAACGGTTATGACGGGTTTGCGGACGCTGGATCCGGCAATGCCTGGAAAGGAAAAAGCCGCCGCGGCGAGAAATCAGCTGCAGGCAGCGGCGCAGCGTCATGATATTCTCCTGAAACGAAATTTGAAGAAATCGGTTCAGAAGAAAACAAACATTGAAAAGGAAGAGGGAATAGTTATATGATTCGGGAAATAGTAACCGATCCGATTCTGCTCAGCCGCCCCAGCCGGGAGGCAACGATGGAAGATCTGACCATTGCGGCAGATCTGAAGGACACGCTGAGGGCCCATGCGGATCACTGCGCCGGAATGACCGCTAACATGATCGGTCAGTCTGTCCGGATAATCGCGGTCTTTGTTGCGGATCAGCCGCTGGTGCTGATCAATCCGCAGATCATCAAGGCTGAAGGGAGAAAATATACGGCAGAGGAAGGCTGTTTATCACTGCCGGGCATGCGCCGGGCGCAGCGCTTTGAAAAGCTGCAGCTGCGTTATCAGGATGAACAAGGCCGGATCAAGCAGCGGACGTTCAGCGGTTTTACGGCGCAGGTGATTCAGCATGAACTGGATCACTGCGAAGGCATTTTAATCTGAAGAAGAAAGGAAACGCGAAAGATGGCAAAATTACGAAAAATGTTGGGCGATGCTGATTCGCCGGAATGTATCGCGATGATGCGGCTGATCGAGACTCAGAGCGAAACCACGCTGGCTCGCTGGGCTCTGGGCTATGTCGAAAGCAGGATCTTGCCGGTCTATAAGAAAAGAGCCGGCGGGGATCGCCGGCTGGACGCGCTGGTTCAGGCCTGTCAGCAGGTTGTTCAACTCCATCAGCCGGGAAAAACAGGGAAACCCTGGATCAAGGAAGCCGGTCAAATCGCCCGGGAAACCACAGATCCGGTTGCCCAGGCCGCTGCCCGCGCGATTGCCGCAGCCTGCGGTACGCTGACAACGCCGACCAATGCGCTGGGATTTCTGTTTTATGCCGCCGCTGCGGTAGTTTATGACCGGGGGCTGGACTTGCCTGAGTCTGAAATAGAGGAGCTGACCCGCCAACTCTGGCAGGATGCCCATGCCTTGCTTTCAGCCCAGTCGGTCAGGAATGAACCCTGCCCGGCAAAAATCCAATGGCATTGTTAGGCTGAAGCTGGGATCGGCGTGCAGAGGAGACCGGCTTCCTCATCATCCGTTCCATCGAAGCTGGCGAGATTCGGGAATCTATATGTTTTACAATTCTGAGCCTTCCTTGTTGAAAGGGCCAGGTCTGTCTGTTTCGGTATTAAAATCTATATTCGAACCTGGTTTAGAAACCAATAAAGAGCTGTGATCAGTCAAGCCTATCCCTGACTGAACGATCACAGCTCTTTTTTTGTTCCTTTACAGGAATATCTGATTCCATTGTAAATTTGTTTGGAGATTACGCCTCGTTTAGATAAGCGGCGAGAATCTCACAGGTATAAGCCTTGTGGTAATCGCGGTTTGTATAACTTGCGTTCTCCACAGCTTTGTCGATAAACTCAGCGTCGCTGATCTCCATCGTCGCTAACTTTTTCAGAACCAGCACCAGACGCGCCTGATCGATGCACGGCGCCCCGTCGAGCAGGGTTGTCGTATAGCCGACATGCGCCAGCTTATCAACGTCTTTGCCGCTGGCCTTGCCCAGATAGGCCAGCTTTTCCCGTTGATCGTCGTCAAAGAACGCCAGCGAGAAGCAGTTTTCCCGTTCGATCAGCGGGTAGGTGTGACGCTGCGGCCGGACATACACGGTGACTACCGCTTTGTTCCACAACCAGCCCATCTGAACCCAGTTGACAGTCATACCGTTGACCTTGCCCTCATCCGGAACGGTCAGTACGGCCCAATCGTTATGGATCAGGGAAATCAGATTCCGATCCAGCTTTTCAATCTCAATTTTTTTCATGGTTTCACCTCAATTTCTATTGTATTCCGGAAGCTTTGAAAATGGCAGTGAAATAATGTTTCTGAAAGTGATTTCAACTGCGGTGCGTTCCTTATTGAAAGAATTTACATCTTGTCAAGGAACATCCTGGAATGCGCGGATTAAGCAGTTCATTCCCCTTATTGTTTGTGTTACAATAACAAACAGAAAGGGCTTAGGAGTATGCGAGAAATTGAAGTCAAAGAAATACAGGAAATCGTAAGGGACTGCTGCAGCGGCATCGCCTTTGAATATCCTGACGACGTGATGGCGAAACTGGTCACCTATGCCGAAAAGGAAGACAAACCCAGGGCCAAACAGGCGCTGGCGCTGTTAATGGAAAACGCTGAGCTGGCCAGGACGAAACGGCTGCCGATCTGCCAGGATACCGGGATGGCGGTCGTGTGGCTGACGATCGGCCAGGATGTTCACTTTACCGGGGGATCGTTAAAGACTGCGGTCAACAAGGGCGTAGAGGAAGCCTATCAGGGAAGCTACCTGCGCAATTCCGTGGTCAGCGATCCGGTGTTTGAGCGGAAGAATACGCTGACCAACACTCCGGCGGTGATCTACACGGAGATTGTGGAAGGCGATCAGGTCGTGATCGAATGCGCGGCGAAGGGCTTCGGTTCGGAGAACTGCTCGCGCATCAAAATGTGCAAGCCGGCCGAGGGCGTCGAAGGCGTCCGGGATTTCATCCTGGAAACCGTCAAGCTGGCCGGCCCGAACGCCTGTCCGCCGATGGTCGTCGGCGTCGGTGTCGGCGGGACGATGGATTATGCCGCCTATCTGGCTAAGCGTGCGTTAGTCCGGCCTTTGGACAGTGAGAATGAGAATGAACAATACCGCCAGCTGGAACGGGAATGCCTCGAACAGATCAACCAGCTCAATATCGGACCGATGGGGCTGAAGGGCCGCACGACAGCGCTGAAGGTCAATATCGAATGGTTCCCGACGCACATCGCGGGCATGCCGGTGGCGGTCAACATCAACTGCCATGTAACCCGGCATAAAAAGGTGGTGCTGTAATGAAGAAAATTCAACTGCCGTTAACGATGGAAGACCGCCGGTCTCTGCGCGCAGGGGAACAGGTGCTGTTAAGCGGCGTAATCTACACGGCGCGGGATGCGGCGCATAAGCGGATGAAGGAGCTGCTGGACGCCGGAGCGCCGCTGCCGTTTGATCTGAAGGATCAGATAATTTACTATGTCGGACCCACCCAGACGCCTCCGGGGATGACCTTCGGCAGCGCCGGCCCGACCACGGCGACGCGCATGGACGTCTATACTCCGCAGCTGCTGGATCTGGGCCTGGCCGGCATGATCGGCAAAGGCAAGCGCAGCGATGCGGTCAAGCAGGCGATCATCCGCAATCAGGCGGTCTATTTCGCCGCGGTCGGGGGAGCCGGCGCGTTGTTGGGTCTGCGTGTGAAAAAAGCCGAAACGATCGCGTTTGAGGATTTACAAAGCGAAGCGATCCGGCGGCTGGAGGTCGAGGATTTCCCGGTCTTCGTTTGTTTCGACAGTCAGGGAAACGATCTGTACGCTGAGGATTTTGAATGATCGCCGTCAGCGCCTGCCTGGCGGGAAGGGCCTGCCGCTATGACGGCAAGGCCAATACCGTGCAAGCGCTAAAGGCGATGGTTGAACGCGGGGAAGCCGTGCCGATCTGTCCGGAAGTGCTGGGCGGACTGGGCATCCCGCGCGATCCGTGCGAACGCCAGGGCTGTCAGATCTGCACGCAGTCCGGTAAGGACTGCACTGCCGAGTACCGCAAGGGCGCCGAAGCCGCGCTGGCGCTGATTCAGAAACATCATATCACGCTGGCGGTGCTGAAAGCCAAAAGTCCCTCCTGCGGCAAAGGTTTGATTTATGATGGAAGTTTTACCCGCACGCTGAGGGAAGGGCACGGTTTGACAGCCGAATTGTTCATCCGCAACGGCGTCCGGGTGTTCACAGAAGATGAGTGGCAAGAAGAAAAGGAGAATTCACAAAAAGCATGAACGCAACAGAACAAACCCCGGAACAGTTCCGGTGGGAACATGATTCACTGGGCGAAATCGAAGTCCCGAAGGAGGCCCTCTACGGCGCGCAGACACAGCGGGCCATGACCAATTTCCAGATCACCGGGCGGCGGATGCATACGCAGATGATCCGCTCGATCGGCAAGGTCAAAAAAGCCAGCGCTTACTGCAACAACCAGTGCGGATTCCTGGATGACGAACGCCTGAAATACATCACGGAGGCCTGCGACGAGGTCATCTCCGGCAAGCTGGATTCGTGGTTTATCACCGACTGCATCCAGGGCGGGGCCGGCACGTCGTTCAACATGAACGCCAACGAAGTCATCGCCAACCGGGCCGCGCAGTTGGCCGGCCGCGAGATCGGCGTCTACGATTATATCCATCCGAACGATCATATCAACTTCGGTCAGTCGACCAACGACGTCTTCCCGACTGCCGGCCGTTTGACGGCGCTGGCTTTGGTCGAGGTGCTGCTGGGCGAATTGACCGAGCTGCAGCATTCCCTGCTTAAAAAAGCAAAGGAATTCGACGGTGTGATCAAGATGGGCCGGACGCACCTGCAGGACGCTGTTCCCATTCGTTTAGGTCAGGAATTTCACGCTTATGCGACGATGGTCGGCCGCGATATCAAGCGGATCCGCGTCGCCTTCAACGATTTAAAGGCCGTCAACATGGGCGCGACAGCCGTCGGCACAGGCTTGAATGCCGATGAAAAATACAAGAAGATGATCGTACCGGTGCTTTCAGAAATCAGCGGGATCACGCTCAGCTCCGCCAAGGATCTGGTCGACGGCACCCGCAACTGCGATACGCTGGCGTTTGCCTCCGGTGCGCTGAAGGTGCTGGCGGTCAATCTGTCCAAGATGTGCAACGATTTGCGGATGATGGCCTCCGGGCCGAAAGCCGGCTTAGCGGAAATCAAGCTGCCGGACCGGCAGCCGGGCAGCTCGATCATGCCGGGTAAGGTCAATCCGGTCATCGCCGAGGTCTGCAACCAGGCCTGCTTCAACGTCATCGGCAACGATGTGACAATCGCCAAGGCGGCGGAAGCCGGACAGCTGGAGCTGAATGTCTTCGAGCCGGTGCTGTTTAAGAATCTGTTCGAGTCGATTGAGATTATGGCTAACGCCTGCCATACGCTGCGGTTGAACGCGATCGACGGCATCAAGGCGAATAAGGAAAACTGCCTGTTCTTCGTTGAACGCTCGGTTTCCCCGATCACGGCCTTTGCCCCGCATATCGGCTACGCCAACGCCAGCCGGATTGCCAAGCAGGCGCTGATCGAAAACCGCACGCTGCGCGAGGTGCTGCTGGAAAGCGGATTGATTACCGAGCATGACCTGGAAATCATCATGGATGTTCAGGAAATGACCAAGCCGGGTATTCCGGGCAAGAAACGTTTAGCCAAGAATAAGAAGAAAGAAAAAGTGGAGGGATAACACAATGACTGTTTATGAAGACGCACTGAAACTGCACGAACTGCACCATGGCAAATTATCCATCGAACCGAAGGTTCCCTGCGAAACGCCGGAAGATCTGACGCTGGCCTACACGCCGGGCGTCGCTCAGCCATGTCTGGAAATCAACAAGGATCCGGAAAATGCCTACCGCTATACCGGCAAGGGCAACACTGTTGCGGTTGTCACCGACGGTACTGCGGTGCTGGGCTTAGGCGATATCGGCGCGGTCGCCGGTCTGCCGGTCATGGAAGGTAAGGCGTTATTGATGCACCGCTTCGCCGGGCTGGATGCGTTCCCAATCTGCGTCGATTCCAAGGATCCGGAAGAGATCATCAGGGTCTGCAAGCTGATTTCCCCGGGCCTGGGCGCGATCAATCTGGAAGACATCAGCGCTCCGCGCTGCGTGGAGATCGAACGGCGTCTGATTGAAGAACTGAATATCCCGGTCTTCCATGATGATCAGCATGGTACGGCGATCGTCGTGCTGGCGGCGCTGATCAACGGTCTGCGGTTAACAGGCAGAAAGCCGGAAGACATGAAGGTCATCGTCAACGGTGTCGGCGCGGCCGGCAGCTCGATCATCAAAATGATGTATAATTACGGTTTCAAGAACATCCTGGCATTTGATTCCAAGGGCGTTCTGCATCCGGATAAGAAGGACAGCTACAACCCGCTGAAGCAGGAACTGTTCGAATACACCAATCTGCATGGCGAAAGCCCGGCGGACTTGAAGGCGGCGTTAGTCGGCGCGGATGTGTTTATCGGCGTTTCCAAGGGCAACCTGTTGACGAAGGAAGACATTGCCACGATGAACAAGGATTGCTTCATCGTCGCGTTAGCGAATCCGACACCGGAAATCGATTACTATGAAGCGAAAAAGGGCGGAGCGCTGATCGCCGCGACCGGCCGTTCTGATTTCCCGAACCAGGTCAACAACCTGTTAGCCTTCCCGAGCATTTTCCGCGGGGCATTGGACGCGAAAGCGACCCGGATTACCGAGGACGTCAAGATTGCGGCCGCCCAGGCGATCGCCGATCTGATTCCGGCGGAAGAGCTGACGGAAGAATACATTATTCCATCACCGTTTGATTCCCGTGTTGTCCCGGCTGTTTCCAAAGCAGTCAGAGAAGCCTGCATCAAGAGCGGTTATATCCGGAAGTAAGTTCTGCGTTTCAAGTCCTGGCTGTAAGCTGAAGTCAGAAAGTGGGGGTAATGAGTATGAGCTATGATTTCACAACTCGAATCAACCGACAGTCCCAGAATTCCAGCAAGTGGAAAGGGATGCGCAAGCATAACCCGGAAGTGCCGGAGGGAATCGTTCCGTTATCTGTCGCGGATATGGAATTAATGAATCCGCCGGAGATCACCGAAGGTCTGAAACAGTTTCTCGATCACCGGATCTTAGGCTATACCGACGCTGGTGAGGATTACTACACGGAAACGGTGAACTGGATGCAGCGCCGCCATCATTGGACAATCGAAAAGGATTGGCTGGTTTTGCTTCCGGGCGTCGTCACGGCTATCAACGTCGCCGTCCGCGCGTTCGTAAAACCGGGTGAGAAGATTGCGATCCTCACGCCGGTCTACTATCCGTTTAAAAAGACGATCGAAGCCTGCGGCTGCACGACGGTGACCAGCAGTCTGATCAATCAGGAAGGCGTATATTCGATCAATTTTGACGATCTGGAAGCCAAGCTGGCCGATCCGGAAGTGAAAATGTTGATCTTCTGCAGTCCGCATAATCCGATTGGCCGCGTCTGGACGAAGGCAGAGCTGACGCGGGTCGGCGAATTGTGTCTGAAATACGACGTTCTGATCGTTTCCGATGAGATTCATTTCGATCTGATTCTGCCGGGTCATGAGCATACCGTCTTCGCTTCGTTATCACCGGAATTGAGCGACCGCATGATCGTCTGCACGTCGGTATCGAAGACCTTCAATCTGGCGGGGATGCAGTGCTCGAATATCGTCATTCCCAACGCCGAACTGCGTGCAGCCTACAAGACCACGATGAGCAGTTATATCAACGGTCATCTGAACATCATGGCCTATGAAGCGGCAACGCTGGCTTATCGTCATTGCGAGGGCTGGCTGGACGAGTTGTTAGACTTGTTGGAAACCAACCGCAAAACGGCTGTCGAATTCTTCGCCAGCCATTTCCCGAAGGCGATTGTATCTCCGCTGGAAGGAACATACCTGTTATGGGTGGATCTGCGGGCTTATTTCGCGGATCAAAACGAACAGGAAGAATTCATGACAAAGAAAGCGCTATTGTTCCTGGACGAAGGGTATTTGTTCGGTGAGGAAGGCAGCGGCTTCGAGCGGATCAACCTGGCTTGTCCGACGTCTTTGTTGGAAGAGAGCCTGGCCCGGATGGCGCAGGCTTACGAAAAAGACTCCGCCGCCGCATAAGCGGATTACCAGACCGGATAGACTTGAACTGAGAAATTCTATACTATAAAAAGCAGCTTCATCGAATGAAACCGGCTTCTTGCGTAAGGAAGGAAGACCGGACTTGGATGGAGCCGCTTTTTTGTTTTGGCTCTTTCAAAAATAGTGTTGGTGAGAGAAAAACCGAAACAAGAAAGAAGCAGATGAGTTCCAGAAAAGGGACTCATTTTTAATTGAGAAAACGGCAGGGAAGTAAGGTGTTAGAAATAAGTAAAATGCGAGTCTTAAATTGAATGAAAGAGCGATAACCGAAAGCCAGGCGCTTGATGACCTTAA